>Ga0209489_107898_pt1 | contig 15236 bp, 11 predicted proteins | sample SiratrowhiteBW_FD_187527 | JGI IMG/M metagenome (GOLD analysis project Ga0209489, IMG submission 187527) | Root nodule microbial communities of legume samples collected from California, USA - Siratro white BW (SPAdes) (version 2) | ecosystem: Host-associated > Plants > Roots > Nodule | place... | reverse complement strand
TAAAGAATTTGTATTCTTACATTGAAAAGCAAGTTTGCGAAAAAATTCAAAAAGGGTTCAATTCACCCCCCCCCCCCTCTTGAACTTAGGCCAAATACTTACTTTAACACAAATGAAAGAAAATGTCACAATCTTCTTCAATATTCAATGGATTCTCCACAATGGAAGAATATTGATGAAATATTTCTAGAGTTTGTTACACAGTCAAGAACACTACAAGAAAATCTAAAATTACCAACGGATTTGTATCATCAGTAAATGTCATTACCGACAAATTTTATTAACGAAAAATTTGATGGTCAATTTACCAATGGAATAAAACTAGTGGTAATTATTGACAAATTTACCAATAGAAAAATTCACGTCAAAACATTTTTCGTCGGTTAATCTTCTAGTAAATTGGACATCAATTCATCCACAGAATTAATGTTTTGGTAAATCCGTCCATCAAGTTACGACCAATTTACCGACGGATTTCATCCATTGGTAAATCATCCGCCAAGTAACCAGTGAATTTTGTCGGTTATAATAATAAAAAACAATAATAATAATAATAATAATAATAATAATAATAAAACAACAACAACAACAATAATAATAATAATTGTATTATTATTTTTAGTTATTTTAATTGTAATAATAATAATCACATTTTGATAATAAGAATAATAATTATCATGATAATAAAATTTCTTTTGTCTAATTATTATAGATTTTGTCAATAGGATTTGGGTTTAGTAGATGACATTAATAAAACGTTTAATAAAAGTAATGATAATAGTAAAATAATAATAATAATAATAATTTTCATAATAAAATAATATTCGTAATATTTATCTACAAATTTATTCATGAATATTTTTTTCAGTAACTCTCATTTACCTTCGAGTTTTGGGTGTTATTGAAGGATTTTTTTTCGTCGATAATACCAATCTTTTTGTAGTGGAAACTTAAGATTTGGACTTGCTAGAGATAGTATGAATCTTTATGGAAACTTAAGTAGTAAGCATAGTTCATGGTCTATTTTGTTAGCATTTACAACCTATCTCCTTGGTTGTGCATGAAAAGAAAATGTATTATGTTGTCTATGATGATTTCTGGACTAAACAACGGGAAATGGCATTGATGTGTATCTCAAGTCTTTGATTGATAATTTCAAAATGTTGTGGGAAACCTCTGTGGATATCTTTGATGCATATTGGGAAGATAATTTTCGTTTGTGTACAATGTTGTTTGTCTGGATATCATTATGTGTGCCCTATGTGTGAAGAAAACACTATTTATTCTCAATTGAAGCATGGGAAAAAATCATGTACACTAGGTACCGAAAGTTCCTTGCTCATAGTCATCATTATCGTAGAATGAAAAAGCATTAACACCCCGCAATGGTGAACAAGTATATGAGCAGGTGAAAAGTATTAACAATGTGTTTGAAAATCATCAAAGAGGAACATTTAGAAATGGATGGAGCACTAATGTTTTGAAAAAATTCAAGTGCATTTAGAGGAAATGATCACTTTACTCCAAGCTTCACTCAAAGGTTTGATGTTCCCTTAGTTTTTGATGGACCAATAATTGTGACTTTCTTTCTGTCCCGCCCCCCCTCCCCCTTTTTCTGATATCTTGTAATAATCCTTTGATCAACCTTTTTCTACCTACAATGTAATGTAAAATATTATTAGAAGCTTAATGTATAATTAAGAACATGGAAGACAATGTATAATAAGAAGTAAGGATGTAAGATATACCCATTTATATACATATATGTAAATATGTGTGACAGGAATAAATGTAAAATAAATCCAAGAATAATTCAATATATCATTTAGCTCGTTTTCAGGTTAGGTTAGACTTTTTATTGAAATTTTAGTTGAAAGTATTATTGTATTGAAAACTTTATGTATTTCAAGTTTTAGTTTAAAGCCAAAACCAAATGTATTTAAAAAAGTCCAGAATTTACATCGACCTATATTACACTTATTTACATATGATGTGTTGGTGTCCGACATAAATTTGAAGTTCTTACATCAATCTTTGAGTTCGACGTAAATTTACATCACCCACATCCATGTCAAAGTGTTACCTAATATAAAAAGCCAAAAATATCCAATATAAAAAGTCACTCATGTAACAATAATAATTTCATAATAAATTAAATGTATATTATAAATCTCAAGAAAAGAAATGATAATTTTGTCATGGTTTGATTTAATTCTTCAATTTTTTTTCAATATTCTAGTTTTATTCTTTTCAATTCTAGTTTTTACTTGCAATTGTCTTTTATTTGATAGAAATATTGAAATTTGAAATGATTAATTTGTATTAAAAAAATTATTTATTTCCTTTCACCAACAAAATTCGAGGAAATATAGTATTTTGACAAACATGATAATAACAATTTTTTACTTTTAATTAATTTTGATTTTTCAAATGATATATTACTATGAATCTTATGCTGATTTAATTAAATTTAAAATAAAATAAATAAAAATAAGCTATTTTTAGGTGTATTTATACTTTCATTATATTAACCAATGTAATTATTAAAAAAAATTAATCTAATTGTACTATCCTCCTTTGGATGATAATATCTCAACTAGCATTTAGAGGTGTGTAATTTTTGTACTTGCTTATATGGCTACTCATATAAAGCTTGTGTGTTATTCGAAGTGGAGGTAGGGAAGATTGAGCAAGAGTAGAAGTTTTCATCATCCTTTTTCTCATGCTCAAGTTTTCCTCTATGTTGATATATCATGTTATCCAATTGCGAAGCTTGTCCATGTTGGCAAGTGGATCAACATATAGTGTGTCAAGGAATTTTCTTGGTCAGAGTTCTACTAAGAGTATATACATAGCTACCGTCAGATGTTAGTATAAAATATTGATGGTTGTCCTAACAAATCGAGTCATATATTGTTAAAGAGACTCGATACCCCCTTATCCAACATTATGTAGGGATGTCGAGGTTGTGATCATAGGTTTCCAATTGGAAAACTGAGTTGAGAACCTTGCACAAAAGGTGTTGAGTGAATTTATTGAATTTCTTAACAATGAATAGTATTATTCCAAGGTTGGTCCCTTAAGAGTGGTTGGAAAAAGCCTGCAATGTACTCCCAGATTTTTGGATAAGAGGAACATTTGTGTCAATTATGCCTTGATACGTGTCTCAAAGTCTAATGATCCATCACACTTTTTCAAGGAAGGCCATTTCTAGATTTTGCGAAGTTGAGCCTTCATTACTTCAAGAGTGAAAGGGTCAAAACCAACGAGATTTCTTTTCATCGCCTCATTTAATGGGGTATGGGGGTTGAAATAACCTTAAAAAGTTGTTGTTGATCACATGCTCGTGATTCCTTTTGTGAGGAAGACCTTTGTGCTAGATTTAGAGGTCATTATGCATTGTTGGTTCGATCTGCAACCTGGGATTGGTTGTTGGTCTAAAGCAACTATGTTCACATAACCACCACTACTTTGTAAGATCGGCCAGTGTGCATTGATCATCCTTCGTCCTTGTCAAGTGGTTTTTCTAACAGGGTTGGACGAGACTCAATGACCTACTCCTGCTCAGATTATTTCGGTCTTGGTTAAGGATTGCAAGTTGGTAATGAAGAGCTTGCAACTCGACCTGTTGTTGGTTTCTCACGAGCTCAAAATCCTTGTCGAATTTGACCTGCATACCAGCTATTGTATTTTGGATATTTTCTTCATTCTTTTTTAAGAAAACTCTTCATGTGTGTTTTAGGACTCATATAATTGAAGAGTCCATCTTAGGGTTTAATGAGGATGATGTGGTAGTTCGGATTCAAGTATCATAAAACTTATGGTCTGAAAATAATTTTACCTATAAACATCAAATGTTCTAACCAGAAAAGAGTGTGGTTTTCTTAAAGTAGAATCGAACCTCCAAATATTAATTGTCAAGTTGTTGACAAAGACTAAGGAAAGATTCATCTGCAAACGATTCTCTGACATCCAAATTAGTAAAAGTTAAAAAAAATATATAAGATATAAAGGTGAATGAAAAAATTGAGATACTACTATTTATAAACCTTTTAGACCTAAATTAAAATATCAAAATGTTAATAAATATAATTATTGAATCAATTATAACCAACAATAATAATACTAATAATAATAATAATACTATTATTATTATTAGTATTAATATATATTGAATTTTTTCTAATTACAAATAATATTTTATATATTATCTCGTGGTATTCCTATCAATATTATTAAAAAGTGAAATATACAAAAACAAAAAAATTGCCCTCTACCAATATCTACATTTCTTGGAATATTAAAATGAATTTTGAAACTAATATAATTATTGAAATAAATAGGATAACATAAAAATATCCAAAAACAAATTAAAAGAAAAATGAATTTATTATTTACAATTATCGATATAATATGATAAAGAGGTAAAAATAAGAAAAATGTATTTTATGTATATATTATATATAGTAAAGGATAAATTTAATTAATAGTTTAAAGACAATATGATTAATTATAGGAATCTAGAAGTAGTTTATATGAAAAAAAAACGTTATAATTTAGTAAAAAAAGATTTGCTTCATAAAAGCTATTAATTAGGTCAGATAAACTAACTAATACAAAAAAAATAAAAGTTGGCCGAAATATCATATCAAACATATTCCTACTATAATTAAATGGTATTCATTAATTTTACCTATATTTATGTAAAAAGAAAATATTTACAAGAAGCATACAAGACGTAGTATTTTGAATTGGATTGGAAGAGAAAATAAATTTTAGCCAAATAAAACTCAATAAAAATGAATTGGATTAACTTGGATTAACATATCTCTTAATATACAAATGTAAAATATTTCATTTTTATAATTAAAACCAAATTTTCTTGTGAAAAAATCACACATTATTGTATTATTGAATATGCGAGCAATACATTTTTATTGTTATCAACTTAGATTAATTAAACAATAAAAAATGGAAAATATAAATTTCATACATAATAATAATTAATAAAAAAATCCACCCCATTTGTTTGATTTGAATTTATCCTATTAGGAAACTCGAAGATATTTGTGGAGCAAAAAGAAGTAAAATGAGAAGGTTTGAAGAAATTATAGAAAGGAGAGGGTGGAAAAACCAAAATTGATAAGAACAAGGAGAATAGGAAAATGAAAGGAAATAAAAAGGAAAGAAGGAGATGGATTCCTTACCAAGAACGCATCTGTTGGCTTTGGGTTGGGAGCTAGCTTTGGTCGTGTGAGACGACTTTGTTGTGTGGATAAGAACAACCTCTTTTCTCTCTCATACACACTCTGTCTTGTTTTTTTCTCTCTCTCTCAAACATCTTCTATTCTACCGCCTCCAAATCCTACAAGAACCCATTCCCTCTCACACCGCCTCAGAATATCACTCTCCCTTCTTTCTCTTCTCTTCTTCATACCAACACACACTCCCCCACTTCCTCAAATTCACCGCACCACACTTCTCTTCTTCAAAACACTTCCTTCAAGCTGGCGTTCCAAAACCAAACAACCACTGTTCGAGAAATCAAGCCCAAGAACCGCAGAATCATGGTAACTCAATCCCCCACTTTCATTCAACTTCTTCTTTCATGCATCTTCCCTCCACTTTCTCACTCTTTTCTTCTTGTTCTGTTCAAAAGTGGCACCAATCATTCTTCTGCTTTCTGGGTCTCATTCAAATTTTCATTTTTTTTGAGAAGGGTTCTGGAGGCCCTGATGACGAGGACAACCGGTGGCCACCGTGGCTGAAGCCTCTGCTCAAAGAGAGCTTCTTTGTTCAATGCAAGTTGCACGCTGATTCACACAAGAGCGAGTGCAACATGTACTGTTTGGATTGTATGAACGGCGCACTCTGCTCCCTCTGCCTCGCTTACCACAAAGATCACCGTGCTATTCAGGTTCCTATTATCAACTCTGTCTCTTTCTTTCTCAGCTTCTGACACATTTCTGATCCTCCACTCATTGTTGTTAAAAACTATCACTTTTCCTTTTGTGGGCGTGTTAGATTCCTTCTTTTTCTGGAACTTTGTTAAAAAGTCCCATCTTTTCCCCTTCCCTGCTAGATATTTGAACTGTCATTAATTGGGTTCCGATTTCAATTTCGTATGTGCCCAATTATTAACTGTTTTGGGTGGTTAATTAATTCCCTTTTTTTTTTCTTAATTTCCACGCTCCTGCTTTTAACAAGTCCCGTAGTGGGATGGGTAAAACTCACAACCTTGAAACCAAAAGATGTATTTTTCAATGCAACAAATGGCCATTCCCTTCTAATGCGCTCTGTTTTTTTTTTTTTTTTTGGACAGATAAGAAGGTCCTCATACCATGATGTGATTAGGGTGAACGAGATTCAGAAGGTGTTGGACATTACAGGAGTCCAAACCTATATTATCAACAGTGCAAGGGTTGTTTTCCTGAATGAGAGGCCTCAGCCAAGGCCGGGTAAAGGAGTCACCAACACTTGTGAAGTCTGTGAGCGTAGCCTTCTTGATTCATACCGTTTCTGTTCTCTTGGTTGCAAGGTAAATATTCACTCCACACAATGCCATCCATTGCTTGAGAAAAATGGGTTTCCTTTTTCAATCCCTTTTTCTTTGAATTAAAAACCATGACATTGATATTGATATATTAATAATATTATTACACCAAGGTACCATTTTGTTTATGTTGGTTTGCTTTGTTTTCAAGCCAGCACTTGAATGGGTTTGACTTTTTCATTTATACCGATGAATGTTACTGTGGGTTTTCAATTAATTGCTCTGCCCAATATTTGAATTTTGGATTTTCAACATTGGCCGTGTTGATCTTTCAATAGTTGAATTGTCCATCTCTGATTCTTGATTTGAATTGTGGTATTTTTTTGAATTAAATATTAATGAATGCAAGAATGAATTGTAGATTGTGGGGACTTCAAGGAACTTCGAGAAGAAGAAAAAGTCAGCAACAATGGCATCAGACTCAGAGGATTCATACAGCAGCAACAGCAGCCATGGGAAGAACAACAGCAACAAGGTGCAGAGTTTCACACCGTCCACCCCACCACCAACTTCAGTTAATTACAGAACGGCCAAGAGAAGAAAGGGAATACCACACCGTGCCCCAATGGGAGGACTAGTGATAGAATACTAGACAGATAGTAACTCTAGGTTATTGCTGAAATGCCCTCATATATTTTACCTCAAAATGTAACTTTCTCCCTGCAGTTTCACCCGGTTCCAACACTCGAGCTTTTTGCTGAAAAAGGCCGGTGCTGGAAGTGTTCCCTTCTCTGTTCCTTACTTGTTAATAGTGTTTGTCCATATAGGAAAAATCCAATAGGAAGTGGAAAAATGTTGAGAAAGTAGAAAATAAGACATCTGTTAAATAGTTTGAGGAAAAAAAAAAGAATGGTGTAGCAAAATAAGTAAGTTCCTTTCAACCAAAGTACAAGACGGTGAGGAACATTATAGGTTTGGTTTCTAAAGCAATTATACTTAAGTTTTGGGGTTGGGTGTAAATAGTGCCTTGGTAAACCTGTGGGGTGGGGATGAAGACAGTGACATTGTACTCTTTCCAAATAGGTGGACTGTCTATATATGGAATGCTGCTGAATGCAGATATAATAGTAATAGATTTTATTAAATCTTGCGTCTAAATTCACTGCAATTACCATTTCCTGTCAATTACTTAATAGTACTCTATTGAAAATTTTTAAAACTAATTATTTAATCTTGAATTATTGAATGGCCATTATTATAGATTTTTTTATTAGATGACGGTAATTTAAAATGAAGATTCAAATAATTAGTAATATTAATTTAGTGGGTTTGGTATACAATTATTTCCCCTCATAATTTTTTATTCCTTCAAGTGAATTCTCTCATTTTAACTTGTGATTTTGGTATTGGTGGTGTCTAAAATCTTATGGGACCCACCTGAGCCGGTTTATTGGGGCCGGTCAATGTTTTGGTCATAGTTGAGTCCACGTGTCGTATTGTAATTGGAGGGAAGGAAAGTGGAAGGCATTGGTTGTCGAAAACAGAAATTAGGTTAGCCGCCCTGTATTGGGAATAAAAAAACAAGTAGTATAATTTTGTGGGCGGTTTGGTTTTGGCGGTGGGACCCGCATCAAGATTTGATCAGACGGATGGCATTGGTGGATAGTGGACGGCTGTGATGAGATGGATGTTCCCCAAATTGTGGATGAGATTATCCTGTTTCTATAATAGGAAGGTTTGGAATGTTATAGTTAGTGGGGGTATAAGTGATATTAGTGATCCCTTGGGAAAAGCATAAGTGGGTTTGTGGTAAAATGCAAAGCAGGGTGACAGTGATTAGGAACTTTCCTAGCTTAGCAATTTGTTGATGGGTCTAATCAAAGATAGTGGTGATGGAATCAATCTAAATGTAATCTTTCAGTGCTTGAGTTGGGTCTGCAAAACTTCAATCACATTAATCACGGATTTGTATTTAAGTTTACTAACTGGAAAAGTTCATGTCACCCCCTGAGAGAGAAAGAACCTGCTCATGTCAGAGTCAAGGGTTTATGTAATTTCAAATGTTTCCCCTAGAAGAATGTCCAAGATTTGTGGGAATTATTATGACTTGGTTAATTCATGAATGTTTCTTATATGGTAAGATTTCGTATAACCAATTCTAAATTCTTAGGTCTTTTGACCCGGGATGGGTCATCTAAACACCATTCTGTACTTTTGAAATTTAAAGCAAAACATTATCTTATAAAAAGGTTTAAATTCACTTTTAACATCGAATGTATAATTTTGTTCATATAAAATTTCAACTATTATTAGTGTATCATCAAGTTCTTAACAGAAAACATGAAATGTAGAAAACATGAAATGTTGGTAAGTGATACCACTCACGAATTACTTCTTCACGTGATATATTAAATTTTAAGCGCTTGAAAAACATTTTTTTTTTCATTTCTATTAGTAATTATGAAAAATAGTAAGACAAATTATGCAAAATTACCCCTTAATAATGTTATATGGAAAATCACTGTTTACTAATGTACAATTAATTTGAAATTGTTATCAAATTTATCTTATAACAACAACTCTTTCCAAATTAAAATTTTAAGCAATTCATGATAAAGGATAACAACAAATATTTCCTAAACTTTTTCCATAAAATGTTTGTTTGACAATCACACGTGATTGTCAATTCTTTGCCAACTGCATATATGGTAATTTTTTTCTACGTAGTTGAGGGGCATGTGTGGTATTTCGTAAAGAAGGACATTACAGGTTTTTTTCTTAGAAAGTTTGAAAGAAAATGTTGGGTTTCGCGGATGAAATGTGGAGAGTTTCTTTTAGAAAGTTTGAAAAAAGGAAAGGTTGGGTTTCACAGGTGGAATGTGAAGAATCTTTGAGGGAAAAGGGAAAATCTTTTAGAAAGTTTAAAAGGAAATGTTGGGTTTCGCGGATGGAATGTGGAGAGTTTGTGAGGGGAAAGCTAAAACCTTCTGTTGAAGTTGCATGCGACGGACGGTGAGAAGTGGCGTGCGACGAACGATGGGAGAGGTGGACGATGATGACAAAACGTGGTATTTTTGTGTTTGTGGGTTTAGGAAAGAAGGCTGAAGTGTAGGAGATGTTGCGACCGCAACAGGTTGAGGTCATGGGTGTATTTAGATGGTTGTTTGGATGTGTGGTCAGAAAGTAATGCCCAGTTAAACACTTAAGTATATAAGGTTAAAGACTTAGAAGGTTCAAAGGTTTTTGTGGGCTTTTCAGGACTGTCCATTCCTTATTTATGACAGTGTTAGAAAATTATAGGATGATGGAATGATAGACCTGTTAACTCGTCCGAGAACTGAAAAGATGTGAAGATTTGAGCTTGGGAGGCCATGGGTGCACTTAAATGGTTGTTTGGATGTGTGGTCAGAAAGTGATGTCCAATTGAACACTTACGTATATAAGGTTAAACACTTAGAATGTTCAAAGGTTGTAGTGGGCTTTTGAGTACTGTTCATTTCTTACTTATGACAGTGGTAAGGAATTATAGGATCAAGTAATGGCAAATTTGTTTATTCGTCCCAGAACTAAAAAGATGTGAAGATTTGAGCTGGGAAGGCCATGGGTGCACTTAGATGGTTGTTTGGATGTATGGTCAGAAAGTAATGCCCGGTTAAACACTTAAGTATATAAGATTAAACACTTGTTCAAAGGTTTTTGTGAATTTTTCAATACTGTCCACGTAAGGCAAGAGTAGCCACGTAAGTGTCACGTGGGATTGTAACCTGGGTGTAATGTCACGTTAGGTTGTCAATCTATAAGCACTCTAATTATAAAATTCGAATTGAATATTTTAACAGTTCATTAGTAAAATGTTTTCTATGCTTATTTATTACTTATACATAAATTTAATCTTAATTTATTTTTATTATATTTTAGGATTTGTAATAAAACAAACATTTCAAGATATTTTTATTTTTCAATCTCTTTTAAGACTATTTAGTGCTTTAAATGACTAAACGCTTGGTTATATGTGTAATTATAATAAAAATGAATATTTGCCAATATTTTGTTACATACAATAATTAAGACAATAGATCACTCACAAGTTAGAAAAGAAGTTACATAAAATTTGAGGAGTTTAATTTGCAATTAGAAACTTTCATGACACAGAGCAAATTATTGTATTTTCAACAAATAAATTAAACAAGAAAATGAGTTATATGACTAAGAGATTTACACTCACTCCACAAATTAATGTGAGGAGTATGTTAATGATACTTTTCCTCCCACCTAAAATGGGGACTCTTGGAAAAGTCTCAAAAAGAAACATTATTCTACATAAAGTGTCTTTCTTTCTTAATTTCATGGTCATAAGAGACTCATTGAATAAGGAAACAATTGTGTGTCTAGTAATAATTCTATGGTTGCATTATATATTGTTATATTAATAAATAGAAACTATATAGAGACGTTATATAACAATATTATCTTTTTAAGAAAAGTGATGTCTCATTGTATACACATACTTTGATGTTTTAGAGATCGAAATAAAAAATCAATAATTAAAAATATCAGTTCATATAGTTATGGATAATGTAAGTTTATTCGAATATTATTTATTTTTAGTTTTGTTAACTAAATAATGATTTTATTTTATATCATTGTTAAGTTTTAAGTATATGTATGAATTATATATAAATGAGAAAAGTATAAAGATTCATGAATTATAAACTCATTAATCTTTTGAGTAACAAGAAATTTGAAATCCAGGCATACATCAACAATTACTTTATTACGGGAGTATGAGAAAATATATTTAGCATTATATAGTTTTTAATTAATAAACTATAATACATCTTTTATATTAATAATTGTTTTTTCGATGGATGCGTTATTGAAAACTATTTTGTTATATTCCCGAATAATCACAATGTTATATGTTTTAGTCTCCGTCCATTTATAAATAAATAGTAGATTAGTAATTGAAATAAGCTTTGTAACATTTTGAATATTAATTTCTATTTCAAATATAACATTTAGAAATAATAGACATATTGGAAGATTACATAAGATGATATGGTGCCACTCAAAGTATTTAATGATTGCAATAAGTTCTCGTGTATTTTTTTAAAAAATAATAAATTAGTAATAAAAATAATTTTTTTAACATCTATTACATTAATTAAGCATGTATAGTTATAATAGTGTCTTTTTATTGTTAGTGTTTAATTTGAATATAACATTTTGAAAGATAAATTAAGATTAAGATCACAAAACATGACATGAGTGCAATTCAATGTATTTAATTACATTAAATATACATTATTTATTTCCTTTTTTATATCAACTAAATGTATTAATTATATTCTTATTTTATAGTAATGTAATAAATAAACTAAAAACTATGAATAGATGAAGACCGTTATGTCGGTCAGGATTGAAAAAGGTTGGAACAGATAATTATATTTTACTAATTAATTAGTAAATAAATTTTTAGTTTACATATATGAAGTTATTTTGTTGTAGTATTCTTTGGTACACATTTGTTTGACTATGAAGAACTTGACTACATTATATCAATATGAATCATATATTTTATTAATTTTTATAACAGTTGATATATTAGATGAATTTTAGACTTTTTAGTTGATTAATTATTTTCTTTCATTATAGATTTTTATGTTTTACAATATTTTACCTTTGCTAAACGTATTTAGAATAATTTTATATCTGTTATAATATTAAATATTTAGTTATTTACTTTTTCATTATGGTTAAGTTAATTTTATGCTTTGATTATGAATGATATTAAAATCATATAGGGTAAATTATAGGTTGCGAATGAGTTTTTGTATAATGCAAGTCAATTAAATTGAGGTAAAGGATATGCAATAGAATTATTGTTAAAAAAATTTAAACAAGTAAGAATGTTTCCCACAACCTATGACAAAAGCTCGAAGCTAATTTGTTGATAATGTTCCTCCTAGAGTAACACAAGTTTTGCTGAAAAATATCTTTTCAATGTTATATTCCAATCAGGTTTATCCTTTAAAACGCTACAAAGATATCCCAATAAATAGGATCATAATCAATAATTATCCTAATTGATAAAATATTTAAAATATATTTTAACTATAGAGATTGAAGATAACCAAAAAAATTTGTTTTTACTAGAATGGCAAGGATACAATTAGGGTCATGATTGATGGTTTGATAAAAAAAAAAAAAAATCCCCATTTTAAGGCCCTTTGTATCCATATACAGAAAGTAAAACTTACTCAGCAATTTCAAATATTAGTGTATTGTTTTCTTAGGGGAGAGGGGACTTCTATGTAAATATAAACAGAAAATAATGTTAGTTGGTTAGTTAGTCAAATAGTTTTAATTAGGATTTTATGATTTTGGGATGGTTGTTGTATATTTTAATCATTAGAAGCATATAATAATAAAACTACTCTTTCATTTTTCAATCATCTTGTGTCGTATAATGATGGATTGAATTATGAAGTATATTTTTTTTTAACTTTTAAATATATCAATCATCTTTTGAATTATAAATTATTGATTTGGATTTGATACTTGAATTTATATTTTAATTTGAATGATAAGTAGGAAATATTTGAAACAAAACAATTTATGTATATATATAATTGATAACATGCATATATATAATTACATACTATGTTACTTAGGGATTAAACTATATGAAGTTATATATGAATTTCAAAAGTTGTAGATAATTATTATGAGACATTCACCTAAATTTTTTCGTAAATAATTAATTATTTCTTAGATATTTCAAATGTTTTGTATGAATTTTAATAGTATATTTTGTTGTTTTTTTTATTAATTTTATTTTTCTTTACCTTCCTTTTAAGTTTTTTCTTCTATAGTTATTTGTATGATAACCTTATTACATGGTAAAATATCTTGTTACATCCTATAGTAGCTTAGGAGTTAGGGTTTATTTGTGTTTAATCAGATTTTTAAATAAAATAAGTTTTTTTATCTAATTTAAAGATTTCTTGTTCTTTTCTTTATGATTTTATCATCATCTTGGTAGGAATAGTTGAAAAAAGTGATTTTTTTAACTTGATTCATCTCCTACTAAAAGTTGAAATTTAGTTATGTTAGGATATTTTGTTTTAAATCTCTAGATTTTGAGTGGTTTTTTTGTTTGAGTTGAAAGTTTATTTGGATTAGGAAATTACTAGTAAGAGAAGTTTTTTATTTTTTTATAGACCTTAGGATAGATGATTTGGATTTGAATGTGGCTCTTTTGCAAGATTTTGGTTTTTGAATGTGGCTTTTTTGCAAGATTTTGGTTTCTATGCAAAGATGACATTATATTTGAAAAGTGTTTGAATGCTTGAAATTGAATGTTATTTGAGTTTTGGAATAAATGATTATTTTAAAATGTTTTGAATTGAACACTCTCAATGATAAGTTAATTTGGTAACATGATGATGCAAGTTAAACTACATATATTGAGTTTGAAGGTTTAAGTTAAATTAGAATGAGTGAAGCGTGATGTTTGAACAGATCGTGGTTTGGATTGATCATCTTGAAATATTCAAAAGTTGTATTATTATAATGTTTTTGAGAAGATCTTTGGAAACTAATTTGATTATAGTACTGAGACTGATTTTTTTTTCAATATTTTTGCTCAAGCAAAAACAGTTCTGCAACTCAACATTTCTTTTAGTCCTGTTTTCATTTAAGCAAAAAATAATACTGAGAAGCAACCCTCTCGACCAAAATTTCGTTCAAGCGAGTCAATTCTCACTCAAGCTAAATTTTTTCTTACATTCTTTTTCTTTTCATTCATTTCTTTTCTTTTTTGTCTTTACATGTGAACTATTTTTTTATTTATTTTTGTATTAAGTATTGACACTTATGTTCTAAAAGATATTCCCTTCCTTTGCTGACAAAGTAACATAGATTAAGATATCAGGTGGTGATAAGCTAAGGGAGAGAGTTCTTGTATTGTGACATATGTGAATGTACAACTTGAGTTGTAATGAACTTAGCATGATTCATTCTCTTAGATTTGCTAGTAAATCCAAGTCTTGGATATTGGATTATATATTAGTCTCTGCAATACTTAATACAAGTCTTATAAAAGGTATAACTTGATATTTTGCTTGTTGAGTATCCTTGATTGTATAAATTTATATGTGATTTATATTGTTGTTGTATTTTGGTATTCAAAGGAGATTGAATGGTTGTCATCAATTGATTAAAATATCTCCTTTTATATACTTTTCTTATATTTTGAAATTTATTTCAATAGCTTTTCTTTATATGTATTTTTTTGTATTGTGAACTACTAACTATATTATATACACAATATATATACATATAGATATATGTACATATAGATATATGTACATATTTATATGTACATATATCTATATGTACATATATCTATATGTATATATATCTATATATATGTAGATATATACATATATACGTATGTATATATGTATATATCTATATATATATATATACATATATACATATGTATCTATATATAGATATATACATATGTACATATGTATATATATATATATATATGTATATATATATATATACATATATATATATATACATATATATATATATATATATATATATATATATATATATATATATATATATATATATATATATATATATATATATATACACATATATACATATACACATATATATACATATACACATATATGTATATATGTGTATATGTATATATGTATAT
>Ga0209489_107897_pt1 | contig 15240 bp, 7 predicted proteins | sample SiratrowhiteBW_FD_187527 | JGI IMG/M metagenome (GOLD analysis project Ga0209489, IMG submission 187527) | Root nodule microbial communities of legume samples collected from California, USA - Siratro white BW (SPAdes) (version 2) | ecosystem: Host-associated > Plants > Roots > Nodule | place: USA... | reverse complement strand
TTTTGACCATTTTCTTTAACTAAATTTCAAAAATCTACTGATAAAGAAATATATACCCTTGTGTTATCCTAAAAACAATCTAGATGTTAACATTAATAATATATAAAAACAATATATATATATATAGAACCTAGGTTTAACTTCCACCTCTTTTTCTTTAGCAATTTATTTAGTAATCAACTTGAAAAGGTTTATGCCAAATCCCGATAAAGAAATTACGTCATATCAAGATGATCTGGTGTTACGGCACACAAAATCATATATATTATGGATTAAAAAGGTATTAAAACCAGCATAATTTTTGAAAGACACTTCTTATTATAAATCAGATTAAGGTAACTTATAGCTGAATTCACTTATGTGTCAATGATTAGGTATTGTAGGAATACTAGGATGAATTTGTAAGTGTTTATTTTGGCATTTTTGTCAACAGATCCTGTTTTTTCTGTTTGGAGTTTTGTACATATGTTTGAACATTTCTTTTTACTCTTTATTTAATTTAAAAAAAAAAAAGCTTCCACCTAACACTCAAAGTTAAGAAATATTGCAAATATATTATTCCTTGTGTTCTAAAACGATAGTTATTTTTTATTATAATTATTTTACAAATTTAAGATATTATTTCTATTTTTTTAGTTATATCCTTATTGATATACTAAAGTATTAAATTTTACAAAAGCTATTATATTATTAAATAAGATATTTTTAGTCTAAAAATCTTAATATTTTCTGAAACGAGCGTATACTAGGTTATAATAATTATAGTTTTTGAACGGATAGAGTAAACTATCATGTGCCAGCCATTTTATTTCGTACTAAGTTGAGTTTTGAACTGAGAGAGAGTAAATGATCATGTGCCAGCATTATTTTGTACTACATTGAGATGTGAGTCATTATTAAATTCTCTTTGATACAACCAAATTCTCACAGCATTTATTATTGTAAAGTTTCCAATCTACAAAAACTGAATGGTTAAATATTTAAAATTAGAATCTCCTGTTTTTGTTCCCTAATGACCAAGCATATTATTTTTCTTTTTCATATAAGAACAATGATAATATGTTACATTCTGGGCTAATTTCATTCAACCATTTCCTTATTTTTCAAAACATGCATCACTTCTAATAATTAAGATAAAGAGAATATATACTTAATTTAAAAATAAAAAATAATGTTTAAACATCAGTTGACTTTAATCAATATTAGAACAGAAAAACTACTTTATAAGAGAATCTTTTCGAAAGAATCATTGCATATTGCATATAAGTTATGTCAATTAATCATTCATTGACCGATCGAGAAAGGCAAACTTCCTCATTCAATTTGTTATATAACCTTACACACCATTAATTCATGAATCTGATCATAAACTATTGGAGACTGTAAAATTAAAATTTATTGTAATTATCCTCACGTAACTGCAAACTCACGCATTGGTTTAAATAAAACTTTATCTATCCTTATGAATCTGATCATAAACTATTGGAGACTGTAAAATGAAAATTTATTGTAATTATCCTTACGTAACTGCAAACTTACGCATTGGTTTAAATAAAACTTTCTAGTTATTAAAATGGAAAAGAGGGTCTATCTACGTGACAAAAACTTTTTAAGTATACTCCTTCTATATTCGTTTTCATGAGTCATGTGAAAGGCTAAGTTGCCTTTATTAAATTGTTTAGCATGGTTCATGTGAACGACTTACTACAACATATACGGCAATGAAAACGAATTTTGCCTTTATTTTTTATTTTTCTTTGATTGCTTTAGGAATGTTAAGCACGTCCACATTCAGATGAGAACAAAGCAACATCTAGCTTTAGGGAAAAAGTTGCTGCGGATCCCATGTCCATCGTCACAAGAAAGAGATTGTTAATAGGAATAAATCATTCATTACTAAAAAGGAAAAATTAGGAAGATGATGAGCTGCGGTTTCATTTCAGATAAATGTTCAAAAGTTTCCGATGAAATTAACCGTAGTTTGAATTTTTAATTTAGCCTTTGCTTTTTAATTTAGTTTTCTATGACAAGTTTCAATTTTTTTCTATCCACGAAGTTTAAATTCAGTTTTTAGAACAATTTCAACAACAAAAAACTTTTGATGAGAAATAGTTAAATTAAACTTTAATTAATTTAAAACTTTGTTCGAGTTGAGATTAGAAGTGAACTGTCTATGGAGGATTAAGAAAACTTCGAAAAAGTTAAGTTTGATTCTTTGAAGAATGGGTATTGAATTGTTGAGGAATATCGAGTGCAAATTTATTTATGAAAGATTTTTTAACATTCAAATCAGTAAGAGATAGAGAAGTTAAAAGTATTAGCATGAGTAAAAAATGAAAGAATTAAGTACTTCCTATGAGACAAAGTCTATATTTATAGGCTTTTGGGCCTAGGTTAAAATATACGAAGCTAGTTGAGATGAGTTGGTTATAACAACCAAATTCATTATAAATATAAGAGTTACTCAGATTGTAGATGTATTATGCGAATATCTCGGAGGTGGGTAATGTATCTTTGAATATTGTAGAGTCAAGTAGTACACAAGCACCTTAAGTTTGGAATCCATAAATGAGGTACAAGTGGACCATTTGGTGGATGAACGAGTTTTAGTATCCATCAAGTTTAGTTCAAGTAACTATTTGTTAGGTTGTATTTTCACAACCATCTTAAAGGTCAAAGCTTTGCAACCTTATTAAGGGTCGATACTTTGCTAAACTAAGGTCTACTTAATGTATATTTATTTTCATACCATATGACAGGTGTCACTTGTAAGGTTGTTTTCCATACACATTTATGACGGTTTTCATTCATAATGATGTTTTACTTCGTTTTATGAAGAGTTACATCACATACATAACTAACATTTCATCTTTTCATGGCATGTTCCCTTAGATGTGACCTTTGGGTGTCCCATTGTTTAACATGGAATGCGGAATGTTTGAAATGCTTTAATCGCTTTATATTCAAATGTTATCCATTCTATATTTTTTAACCTCTTATCGTTTCTAGCTTTCGTGAGATAATTTGCCTTCTCTTTTCATCACTATTTCTGTTTAGGTTCACATCGCCCTGTCTGCTTATGTACATTTTTAATGGCATTCTTTTCTTTATTTTTTTCATTCTTCCAATAAAAAAAGCCCTTTAGTTAGCAGAGTGGTTGTTGGCATAGGAAATGATCAATCATTTTTGAGTCATACTGGCTCTTTTTCTCCATAGGAAGACATTAAGGAAGAGATTATTTCTCTTCCTACCTTTAGTCCAGTGGTTCCTACCATGTTGATGATTAGAATGGTTGTAGTCGATTCTTCAAGAGTGGGTAAAAGGAACGCTCCCTATGACGAGGTGTCTAAGCCGCAATTTAAAATTCTCTGCTCACGTGTAACACATGATCATCGCAAATTTAAAATAAAACAAACACCACACAAAAATAAGGGTAACCTAAAGAGTATAAAGAAATGTATATTCATAAATTAAATTCCTAACTCAATCAAACTACAAACATCAGACCTTCATGATTCATCTCATACATCACATTGTCATTATCACATCTCTACAATAACTCACATCATTCATATACTGATTCACATACAAAGACACTTGAATCTCTACTTCCAGAAGACTCGCGCATTAAGTTAGAATCAGAGGCTACCTGCTAGATGACTCTTCGAACCGTGAATCCACACAATCCAAAATGGACATAACCTCCCTCATCTAACAGGGTAAATCCATATTTTTGTCCTAACCAGCTCTTTTAAACTGCAGTTTTTGTTAAATGTACCTCCTTCAACTCTCACTACTTGGTACCCTTCATCTATGTGATTCTAAGGTACTAGTAGAGTCAGGATATCTCCTTCTCGATAAATTCTTAAAAATGCACATCCTAACAATCTTAACACGTGTGTCTCCTTTCCTAAAGATACTATGTCTCGATCACCATTTCAAATCATTCACAAACATTTATACTACATCATATCATACATAAACATTCATGCAATTTAATTCATATTCATCCAATTCATACTCAACAAAAGAAGTAATAACGATATGTATTAAAAACATTCAAACTAGCTTTCCTTACTTGTATAAAGTAGAGACCCTCAAAAGAGTTTCAAATACCTAAAATCACAGGCAACCTAACCTGCACCAAGAGTTTCTGATCAATGATCGGACTACACTATTAGAAAAATGAACCAATACAGACTCATTTTGGTGCCTTAGAAGACACATGCAAAATACCCCTACCAAGAACGAAATTGACTTAAAACTGACTCTAACGAAGATGACCCAAAAGTAAACTTACCCTATTCAAGAATTTGATTTGACACTCTTGCTCTACTCGACAACAGGAATCTAAGGGTGATATCCGATCGTCACGCTGATAAGGAAGGAAGGCGGAGTTTTAGAGAAAAGACAGAGAAAAAGGAAGAATTGCTCCTAAGAGAGATGGTGGTTTTTATAAAAATGAAACCTAAATACTGATTTTTCTATTTATATACACTTTTCTCTTTTTTTAATAAAAAAATATTTAGGTGTCATTTTATTTATATCTAAAGCTAAGTTATAGCTTCTAATATGTTTATATTCTAAAGCTATTTTCTACTGTATTACATTCTCGCCAATAACAAAAACATTCATCCTCAAAAAATTGACATACTAGGAAGGGGATAAGGATATGTTTCCTTTCAACTCTCACCTTAATTCTAAGGAGATATTACCCCACTTTGACATTGGGATATCTAACTGATTTTATATCTTATTTTAAATTAATAAGGCAAAAAGTGTCACTGGCTATTTTAGAAATGCAATCATACAATTTATATATTTATAACATGACATACTCAACAACCTTTTATTATATAGAAATCACATATAAAAATCATGACATATGAAAATATATTTCACATTTCTATAACTTTATAATCTTTATTCACATTTATATATACATCATCACATTACTCTAGCTTTTCTTATGTCCTATTCCTGGATTTGAGCTTGATATCTTTTAGATGTAATATTCATATTACCAACTTTTTAAAGAATGCAAAATATGTCATAATCATATTACCAACATTACGTTATTCAAATTCATAAACATAAAATGTTTCAATTATAATGTACAAAATTCAGAATATTCACATGCAATATTGAGATCATTAATATATAATTGTATATAAATGAAATGATAATTAATAATTATGTTAGTACACTCCTTTCATGATCATTCAAACACTTCAATTCTAAAAAGAGCCAAAGATATACTTTAACAAATCACAATATAAATTATTTTATACTAAATTACTCATTGTACCTGAATCCATTAAAGTATAATATGGTACATACTAAGTGCGACAACATAAACATGACAACACAAACATGCATTCACCACGATCACTTTAACCTAACTTAGAAGCAATAGTTCAAAATAGAGAGAGTTTACAACTATCAATCTTGGAAAGTAAATCATAGCAGTTGTTCCCAAAAACACAATAGCATCACAACGCATAATAAATGACTTGTATTTTCAAAGTTTCTTACACATTTTTTATAATTCATACTAAATGCTTATAAATTTTCAAAATACTCAATTCTTGACATGTTCATAATTAATAATAAGAAGTTATAGAACTTATCTCTTAAGCAATCATACAACTAAATTAGTAAAAAGGAAAATGTCATGGCTAATTATCAAAAATGGAGAAAAGGAGTGAATAATTTGGGTTAGTAGAGATGACAAAAGAGGCATACCTAAGATTCAAACTAGAGAGAAAACTAAATATAAAACATTGAAAAATAAAGAACAAGCAAAACAAGAAAGTGAAAAATGCATGGTAAATTGATAAAACACAGATTGATGAGGATACAAGAACATCAAGACAATTTACAATTGAAAACTTAAAAAGACAAATTTACAAATAGTGAAAATTTGATATTCCTATCCTATCACTCTAATACTAACCAAATAGAGAGTAGGGATCACATTTCTAATGTAAGTAAGTAATCATATACAATAATTTATACTACCAAAGCATCAAGAGCTTCTAACTAGCTAGACTCCGAACATATATTTGTATCTTTTAAAGCAGAAAGCAAATGAGGAAATCTGACAACATTACAATTTTTAATGATTCATAAGACAAATATTAGTAAAGTCTCATCTTCAATTCAAATAGAGATAATTACCATTATAAATCAGGCATGATAATGAACATTGAACAAAAATCTTAAACATGAAACACTGCATATTAGCAGCTCTCTTAGTATAAAGTATTTTATCAGCATAATATGCAAACCAATAGTGAAAAAATTGTTTTGATTGAATTACTCAATGTTCAAGAATAACCCACTTCCTTGTTATTATAAGATTTTATCAATGAAGACTAAAAAATGGAAAATAGTAACTGAAAATGAACCATCAAGTACAAACCCATGGTCTCTCATATTTTTCAAATAGGAGATAATCATAAAATCACAACGAAACACTAAGACAAGTCAAGAAAGAATGGAAAAAAATGGCTTAATCTTAATATTTGACAAATGTTCATATGTGTTATAGAAGACCTATTCTTATATATATAAAAAAATCAAGTACAAAATATGTATTGTTAAAGGAACTAAATCAAGTATTAAGCTCTAATAATCAAGAATCGTTTCATAGTATTAATGGATGAAAGATATTGCAAACTACTTTTTTTTAAAAAAAATTTCAATATCAAGTCATAAACATAGCTTGGCCTTACTGTCAAGCAAAAGAATGATGCCAAAATTTTATGTAATAGTTCTTATTATCAAACAATATCATACAAAATTTATCTGTATCAAGATTTCAACTAGCTAACAAACAGTTATAGAAAGAAATCATGTATAAAAAAATTTAAATTACCGTAATATAAATTGGCAACAATAAAAATGCCACTAAAACTGACAAAATAAGCATAAGACATAAAATTGTTTTAGATTTCACAACAAATGAGAGATAGGATAGAGTAAAGAATATGAATGATTTATGCACAAAAGAATTATGATTAAATAGTATTTAAAATAAATACAAGACAATAGATGTTGGTCTAGAAAAGATTTTAAAGTTAAATTAATAGAAAATTTGAAGATTAAAAGTACTATTTGGCATATATCAGTTGAAAAGATTTTCAAAAGAAAGAAAAAAATTTGCTAAGGAAAGACATTATGTATTTTGTATATATTTAGAGCATATTAGGTCTAACTATGTTCAATAATACTAAAAACCATGATATTTAAAAGACTAGTATGAATAATTATACATTTCCAAACAAATCAAATTGTTACTTCAAAAAAATCACAATACATAGAACCATAAAGTAAGATGCAGTTCCTATGTTTCCTTCTATTTCCTATAGAATGAAAACAAACCCAAAAATTCTACCCAAACAACAAAAATCGAGAATAAAGTACATAACATGCATTACACCATTCATTATTTTATTTTCACAAAATACTCATTATCTAGCATTTCAGTTCCACTAAAACATTTAATATAAGAAAACTTCTTACAATAAAATCCAACATATGTCTAAGATTAATTTTCACACGAAATACAACTAATCATTCAAAACATGACTTTTAAATGTACTCTAAACGTGTAGAATTAAGATAAAATCCATCTTAATCTAGTTAAGAACATGCACCCTCATCACTTTATCAAGATTCCTTTTCTTTCTTTAATACTTTCATCTTGATTCATAATAATCATCTTAACTCAAATACAACCAGAATTTTAAAGATCACATTGACAAACATACAACTAGAAACATTTTGCCTACTTCTCGAGACTAAATTTCAACAAAAAAATAGATGCAGAAGAAACATAATAAACCCCCTACCCTCACGTCATCCTAAGGACGAACTGATCTGATACCAAATGTAACATCCCATATTTTTCACATAATAGGAGCGCTATCGTATAGAAATTCTATAATAAGTCTAATACAAATCTCTATACATTCAAAAGAATATTTCAAAATATACTTCTCTACATGAGATTCAATAAAAATATCTTCATACAATCACAAAATGAAATAAAATGAAACTTTTCCATCAGCTCACATAAGGAGTCACACCACCTGTCAAATCCTTTACTCACATGTAACATATTATCATAGCAGATTTAAAAATAAAACAAACACCACACAAAAATAAGGGTAAACTAGAGAGTTTAAAGAAATGTATATTTATGAATTAAATTCCTATCTCAACCAAACTACAAACATTAGACTTTCTTGATTCATATCATACGTCAGATTGTCATTGTCGCATATCTACAATAATTCATCATACATATACTAAATCACATACTCTCTACTTTCGGAAGACTCATGCATCGAGTTAGACTCAAAGGCTGGTACCTGCCAGGTGACCCTTCCAACTGTGAATCCACACAGTCTCAAATGAAGATAACCTCTCTCATTTGATAGGGTAAATCCATATATCTATCCTGACCAACTCTTTAAAGTTTCAATTAAATGGACATCCTTCAACTCTCCCCACCTGATACCCTTCATCTATGTAATTCTAAGGTACCAATAGATTCAAGATACCTCATTCTCGATAAATCCTCAAACAATGTACATTCTAACAATCTAAACATGGATATCTCCTTTCTTGAAGATACCATGTCTCGATCATCATTCCATATCATTCACAAATATTTATACTACATCATACCATACATAAACATTCATTCAATTTATACTTAATAAAACAAGTAATCACAAAATCTATTAAAAACATTCAAACTAGATTCCCTTACTTGTATAAAGTACAGACCCTCAAAGGAGTATCAAACCTAAAAGCACCAGTAACCTAACTTGCACCAAGTGTTTTTGATTAATGATCAGACTACACTAGTAGAATAATGGACAACCATAGACTCATTATGATGCATCAAAGGACACAGACAAAATACACCTACCAAGAATGAAATTGACCTAAAATGGACTTTGAGGAAGATGAGCAGAAAATAAACTTACTCTGTTCAAGAATCTTATTGGAAACTCTTACTCTAAGGGTGATCTCCAATCGTTAGTCTAATAAGGAAGGAAGAAGCCGGAGTTTTAGAGAGAAGATAGAGAAAAGGGAAAGAATCGCTTCTGAGAGAATGGAGATTTTTATAAAAATGCAACCTGAATACTAATTTTCCTATTTATATAAACATTTCTCTTTTTTAAAGAAAAAAGAATATTAGGTGTCATGTTATTTATATCTAAATCTAATTTATAGCTTCTAATATGTTTATATTTTAAAACTATTTTCTAGGGTATTACATGAGTAGTTCTAGGTGCTTGGGGAGGTTGTTGCCTATCCTTCTCATTTCACCTCTAAAGAGACTATAGAGGAGTTGGTTTCTTCTTTTACCATATACTTTGATTGTATAACCAAGTTCATTTTAGCCGATACACGTAATACTGTGGATACATGAAAACCTAGTATGAATGGCAAAGATTTTATTTTTGTGTAGAAGTTCTTCTTTAAAGTGCTCAAAATATTCTTTCCTCTTTCTCTTTTTGAGTGTAGGATGTTATCTACAATGAATGTGATATCTAATTGTTAAGACACTAGATGATCCACAACCAACTAGATAATCTAATACCCACCAAATGATCCCATGAAATGAGAGACTAGATGTTTTGATGATAATAAACACTATAAGACAAATTAAGGCATATAACAAAGTTCAATTGTGTATATAAACTAAATGATTAAAGAACAAGTAACATGTAGTTCAATTTGATAGGCGATCATGCAAAGATGAATGCATCAGACGATATCTTGATGATACACTAGACAGACAATCTCAACACAATGAACGAACCAACGATGAAAAAGTCATACCAGACAAACCTATAACACATGCTCATGCTATAAAAATATGTCTAATATTACATGCAAACTAAAAATACATTAGATGGTCCAATTAAACTTCATGGCAGATAAAACATGTATTAAACATATTAGACGAAGTGATCAACATTCTTCTTTCTTGTGATAAATGATCTATCGTGACAAGGAGTTTTTAAACTTGGTGTTTAAGTTTATAATTGAATTTAAATTATTCTCGAAACTTATTATTAAATCCATATACATCAAAGTTTAAAATCAAAATACACTGAATTAACTGATATAGAAAGCTTTCATTCTCTGAGCAGAGAACTTAGTATGAAGTTGAATGAGTTTCAAAATATGTTTTGAAATTACCAGGTTTTATTTAGGTTTGATTTGCTTAAATATTTAAAATTATACAGACTAAAAAAGTTTTTGAAAGGATATTAACATGTTGAATTTCTGAATTAGAAAGTTTGTATAGTTCAAAAGATTATATTTCAGATATATTCATGCATTAAAAATGATTGATTTGGATTAACTCAGGTCTTGAAAACATATTACTATTATCAATAATGTTCAAAATATTTCTATAAGATATTAGAAAGTTGAATGATATGCAAAGGATATCAAAGCAGATGTTTCCTTTTGAGACTTCAATGGGAAAATCTTGAAGACAAATTGCACAAGTTCTGGAAAGATCAAATGCAGACATGATAAAGCTTCAACATTCAAATTTACTACAAATAAAGAAAGAATTCAAAGATGTGACAAGGAAGCAAAGATTACACCAAAGAAGATGTTTTCTATTTCTAATATAGCATTTTGATAGAAGAAGAAATGGAAAGAAGAACAAGGCTCATACAGATCATGAATAATACCTCACATTTCAATGTTCAATTATATTACATAAATGGAAAGTTTTTCAAATGGATTGAAAGATTCAGAATACACATTGACGATGCATATATTCATCATTGCAGAAGATTCCATTAAAAGAAGCTTCAACGGTTATCGTTCAAATATTATATAAAGTCCTTGAAGATGGAGAGCAAAGAGACAAATACGAAAGAATGAATACATAGAGTGAGAAATGGATATATTAGAATTTTACTATGTTTCATTGTTTATATATGTTGTTTGAGAGCAATTGGGGAAAGGTTGAGTGCAAATTGTTGTAAATCATTCCGTTTGTGAAAATACCATGTAAGCTTAATTTATTCTCTTTGTTGAGAGTGTTTTTCTCATTATTGAGAGGTCTTGATCTCAGTGGAAGATTAAGACTAGTTTATCTAGAGAGATGTAAAAGAATTGTCCTTGAGAAGTGTGTAAACTCGTTTAAGGAGAGGTGTTAAAACTTATTCCTGGAGAGGTGTTGAATACTTGTTGGTTGATGCCACAATCGGGATCACGACAGGGACGGCGAACAAAAAATAGAAAGGCATTGCTCTTTAGGAAATAAAACAAACAGAGAAGTTGCCACCATATTTTATTATGGAAAACTTTGGAAAAACCAAAAATAGGACTATGGTCTGTGAAATTGGATTAGGGTCTAGTCGGTTACATGTAGGGAAGGTATTAACACCCTACAACGCCCGTCCTAAGACAGTACCTTTAATCAAATGAGCAAAATGAGTGTGGCATTTTTATAATGTTCTTTTTTCCAAAAGAAACAAAAGGAAACAAAATGCAAGTAAAATCAAATCAAATATATATATATATATATATATATATATATTATTTTAGGTTCGAGAAGGATTGACCTTACTCCTATGTACTCCTTCCATAATGGAAAATCAGGGTTTACGTGGTTCTGGACAGAAAATTTTTTTTTGGTGTTTTGATATTTTTTTTCATTTTATATTTTTTAATTTTCTATTTTTGTTAATTTTTGAAAATTTAATATTTGGAAAATTGATATTTTCTACTTTTTAAAGTACAAGATATATAGTGCGAGCGACTATTCATGATACCCTTGAAAAGTCATACCGTTAGTGGATATAGTGTAAACTATTTATTTTTGAGAGAAAAATCATTTTCATTTTTTATAAAATGATATTGAGTATAAGCTAATGCGAACGATCTTACAAATGCCCAAATAATAATTATTTTTTAAGTTTCGTACTAAATATCGCATGACGTGTGCAGTCATTTTTACATCTAAAAGAATTATTCCAAAAATATTATTTATTGTATGAAAATATTTTAAATAATAAAATTAAAAATTAGATGACGAGTGCAGCCATGTAAGTGTCTAAAATAATTTACAAGTTGTAATGTTAAAATTCTTTTTAATTATTGCATATGGAAAGAAAACAAAATATAGAGGTGGTGTATCCATAAAAAAAATAGTTTTTATTAATTTTTATGGATATATTGAACGAAATGCACAAACTTAGTTTTTATTATATGTTTTTTTTTTAAAAACAAAAAAAGCTAGAAGGTGAGTAAATGAAATGTGGTATGTAAATAAAAGAAGGATACTAACAATGATGCGAAGGGTTGTTGGAGCTACGGTTGTTGTATTTTTTTTTTCTTTATTTTTTTAATTTGAATGATAATATTAAATTGAAATTGAGTAAGAGATAAATGCAAATGAAATTAGACCTGTGTAACCTACTGGTCTCCACTCTGATCTTGAATGACTTTTATTGTGAATGACCTTTCGTAAATGAGTTTTGATTGTGAATTGCTTATGTGAATGTATTTTTTTATGTGTGTGACAAGAAAGAGAGGAAGATGAATGAATTTTTTTCTCTGTGTGTGGGTGAATATATATAGTATGGGAGTAGAGTATGTATCTTCATATTGGAAATAAAATCAGAGTTCTTAAATGGAAAAATAAAATTAGAATCCTTAAAATGCAATAAATATGAAAATCTTTAAATTGAAAATAAAACCAAAATCATCAAATTGTAATAAATAAATAAAATTTCATATTAAAAAAATAAAATGAGAACCCTTAAATTGAAAAATAAAATTTGAATCCTTAAATTGAAATAAAATTGAAAATCATTAAATTGAAAATAAAATGAGAATCTTCAAATGGAATAAACCCGACAATCTTGAAATTAAAAAAAAATCAAATCAAAACCTCAAATTTTAATAGGTACGAAAATTTTAAAATTAAAAACTAAAATCAGAACCCTTAAGTTGTAATAAATTTCAATATTTTTAAAAATAAGATCAGAATCCAATAATTTTCAAATTAGAACTCTTAAAGTGCAATAAATTTGAGAATCTTTGAAAAATCAGAGTACTCAAATTGGAAGAAATCTAATAATCTTCAAATTTAAAACTTAAATCGGAATTCCCAAATTGGAATTAAAATAATTAGAAGTATAATACATTTTTTTAGTTTTCTTCTTTTTTTTTTAATTAGTGAGGTAGGTCCAAATTACATTAAAACCTTAAAGCATTCATTTTTTTAGGAAAAAAATATTTTTTATTTTTCTAACTAATTAAAAAATAAATATTACACACTTTTTTAATTTTCTTAAGAAATAATTTTTATTTACCTTAACGAAATCGGGTGTTGACATGGAGAAGTGTGAAAACTTGTTTGAGTGAGAGCTCTTAAGCAGTTTGCTTAAGGAGACTAGATATAACATTGGTTGTAGGGTGAACCAGTATAAATGTGTGTTTACTTCTCTCTACCTTATACGTTGTTTTACATTGTCTCTTGCGATATGATTTCAGGCTCCATTCAACCCCCACTTTTGGAGCCAACTGTACTTTCAGTTAGTATCGAAGCTAACCTTACGGGTGAGTTACTAACAGGACTTGAGGAAGTGATCCTACGTGAACTTGTGAAATTCGAAGCATAATGAATCAATAGGCCACCCTTGTTCAAGGAAGAGAAGTATGGTCACTGGAAGCTGAGGATGACATCCTTTTTGGAGTTCAACAATATAGGTCTCATGAAGATAATCAAAATAGGTATTTCATCTCTACATGACTCTTCTAGAGGACTTATTGATCAGGAATTCTGAAGCAAGGAGCAAATGAATTTGTACCAACTTAATGCTAAAGCCAAACACAACTTGCTATGCGTCTTGTCTGAGGAAGAATTTTGAAAATTTCATGCTATGGTAAGCAAAAAAGAGGTATGAGGGAGACTGAGATTATCCTATGAAGGATCCAAAGAGGTAAGAAGAAGTAAACTTACTCTATTAAAGACTCAGTATGAAATGTTCATTATGGAGAAAAATGAATCCATACCATGATAACGGGACTTCAGACTATTCTGAATAGTCTCATATCACTGGGTACAATCATTAGTGAATATGACATTAATGATAAGATACTCAAAACTCTTCCCCGAAAATGGAGAGCGTAAGAAACTACTCTTAGAGCTTTTAAGGATTATGAGGTTATGCACTCGAAGAGCTGGTAGGCATGCTTATCATTCATGAAAAATCCTGCAAAAAAGATAATATGAATAATAAAGTTAAGAATCTAGATCTTAAAACCTTAGATAAGAACAAAAGAGTTGAACCTTCCAAAGCTCTTAAGTCTAATGATAACACATCAGATGAATCAGAGTTTGATGAAGATCTCGCCATCATAACTCAAAGGTTCAAGAGAATGTGGAAGAATAAAAGTAACTTTACGAAAGACAAACGACGAAGCAGAGAAAATAAAGAGAAGTCAATATGAACACATGAGAGTTGAATGTCCAGAACAAAACCAGGCAGCGAATGAAAGAGACATAAATAAGAAGTCCATTAAGAAGAAGAGCCTCATGTCGAGTTAGAAGGATCTGAATATGTATAATTCAAAATCTGAAGGGGATCCCCGTATAGGGCTCATGGAAAATGCAAAAGACACTTCAAATTCAAATGAATATGATAGAAGAGGTAAATCTTTTTGACATATATTCTCTCAAAGAAGCATATCTTAAACTTAACTCCTATAATGAACATATCATATTGGAGTACAAGGCATTGAAAAGAAAATTTAAAACTTCTAATACTGAATTGGAACAACATGTTTGGAAAAAAGCAGGACTCTCTCATATGAATGTCAAACTGTCTAAAGAAAACAAAAATCTAAAATCTAGTTTAAAAACTAAGAATGTAGAATTAGATAAAAGCCCAGAAGGAATTATATTTGATAAATGTGAGACTAAGCAAAAGACCAATGGAAGAGTCAAATTATAAGAGTAGAAAATTTAGAAACAGAAAACTCTGCTTTAGGGAAGATTCTCTCTCCATTTGACATCTATTGAAAGTCTTTAGATCTCTTAGTAAGAAATTCAAGGAAATCATATGGTAAAATAGGGATATGATATAATAAAACAATAACACAATATATATATATATATATATATATATATATATATATATATATATATATATATATATATATATATATATATATATATAT
>Ga0209489_107896_pt1 | contig 15245 bp, 11 predicted proteins | sample SiratrowhiteBW_FD_187527 | JGI IMG/M metagenome (GOLD analysis project Ga0209489, IMG submission 187527) | Root nodule microbial communities of legume samples collected from California, USA - Siratro white BW (SPAdes) (version 2) | ecosystem: Host-associated > Plants > Roots > Nodule | place... | reverse complement strand
GAATATTTAGTCCCATTTTCCGTTTTCGATGTATGCTTATACTTGGGGTTGGGGGTAGTAGGTGAGGAAGTTAACTTTGAACACTGTGCTCCAGGTATGGTTAACAAATTGTTTCAGGACAACGATGTTACTGTAAATAACACATATTTTTTTTAACTATAATTTTATAAATGCATCAAGAAAATATGATTTAAAAGAATTATGCATTAAAAGTAACAAATATAGATGCAAATGAAAATATTCGATGCAATGAGCTTAAGCCAATTGATATTTTCCATCATTCAATCAAGATCATACCCAAAAGTTCTCTTAAATATTTAAATCGACTTCAACAAGGGGTTTTATAAAAATATTTGTTAATTGTTCATCAATTAAGACAAATTTCAAATCAGTGGTACCCATTTGAACATGATCTCTTATAAAATGATGTTTAATTTCAATGTGCTAAAAACACACATGTTTTATAAATAAAATAAAATAAATTTGAAGAAACCAAAATAATGCAAATCAAATTTAAAACTATGCAAAAGACATGACACCTTACATGTCATCAAATACATGTAAATTTTATTAGACCGTCTAATGTGTAAAATATATAGAGTAAAAAATGCAAGCAAAAAGAAATACTTATCTTGTAGACGAGACAAACCGTCTAATCTTATATGAACCTTTGTTAGTAAAATGTGAACGTCTCATCCTTATCTGACCAATTCCAACAAATCTCGTTAATCTTTTTCTCTTGTCTCTCAATTCTGGAAATGTAGACTTTCTTACCTTTATGAATAGTGAGCATCCATTTTTCCAATTCCAATATTTGAGTCTTCTTGTATGGATTTAATATATCTGTAAGAGAAAATTTTCTCTTTTGGTACCCATACTATTTTGGGTCTTTTCATGTTAGTTTTACTCCAAGATATATCCTTGAAGGTTCCTGCAGAAATAGGATGTACAATGGAGGAACTAGATAATGTATTATTTTGATCACAACCTATTCCTTTCTTATCATGAGACTTCCTAGAACTTTTTATCAACATTTGTATTTGAATGAGATAAAACTTTTTTAAGAGCGATATTTTCAGTAATAATATCATCAATGTTTGTCTTATTAGATTCAATAGGTCTTTTTCCTAATTTTTCTCTAATTAACACAAGTTATTTTTCCAAGTTTTTGAGATTTGTGTTCTGAACTGGAAGGTCCCTTTCAAGGTTCCTATTTTCATTACACAATCTTTCTTTTTCTTGGAGAAGCTCTGTGTTTTTGAGAGAAATATCATTTAGACTAGCTTTCTCTTGTTGCATTAATTTAATTTCTTTGCAAGCATTTTTATATTTTCTTTTCATGGTTTTATATGCAGATGTAATCATACCATTATTAGATATTGCTTCTTGATAAGCTAAACGTAAACTATCAATATTAGTAAAATCTACCTCATTATCTGAGTCCTCTGACAAAGAGTTATTTGCCACATCAGTCATGAGACCTATGTTTGCCTCCTCTCTATAATCAGAACTGGATGAATCCAAATCCTTCCAGGTTGACATAAAACTCTTTTTATTTTTAGAGAATTTCTTCTTCTTTTGTAGTCATAGCATATTATCCTTTCATCTTGCTGCTTGTCATCTTTAGTCCTGAACCTTCTCTTGCTCTCTTTCTTTCTCAACAACTTTTTGATCTTGTTGGTGAGGATGCAGATCTCATAATCAGACTCTGTATCATCTGATGTATTGTCTATATCTTCAGAAGCTTTGAGTGATACCTTTTTCTTTACATTTTTCTGAGATGATTTCAAAGCCAAAACCTTCCCTTTTGTTGAACCTACATCATTTTGTATGACCTGCTCATATATAGTAAGAATACCTACCAATTCTTCTAGGGGCATGGCCTCACGATCTTTAAAGGTTCCGAGAGCAGTTTCTTGAGCTCTCCATTTAGTAGTAAAATTATGATAATTTTATCATTGATTTCATATTGACTAACAGTTGACCCCAAGGATCTTAGGCTGTTTAGGATAACTTGCAAACGAGAAATCATAGATTGTATAGATTCATGATCTTCAATAGCAAACATTTCATATTGACATTTAAGCATAGTCAATTTATTTCTTTTTATCTCTTTCGAACCTTCATATGTGAGAGCAAGTGTATCTCATATCTCCTTAGCACTGACCATGGCATGCACCTTTGACATTTCTTCCTCGGATAAAACACACATTATAATATGCCTAGCTTTAGCATTATTTTGACAAACAGGTTTTTCCTCCACAGTCATAGATTCAAAAGGAAGCAATTCTTCTGATTTACCAATCAATGTAGGTATGCCATTTTTAATAATATTAATTAACTCCATACTATTATATCGGATGAAACCAATCATCCTCATCTTCCAAAGCTCATAATTTTGGCCCTGGAACAAGGGTGGTCAACCCACGTGTAGTCTATCTCCGTCCATTGAGTTCTAGTAGGATCGTACCTCAAGTCCTGTAAAGAACTAACCCCTGAGGTTAGCTCTAATACCAACTGTAGGAATAACTAGCTCCAGAAGGGGGGCTTGAATAGAGCCTGAACTTAATTCGCTATAAATAGAAACCACCAACCAAGGCAAAAATATATAAGCACAGATAAAGCAATTTTATACTGGTTCACCTTAATCTCTTGGGCTACGTCCAGTTCTCCCTTGAACAAACCGTTCAAGAAGTTCCATTATTCAGTCAATAGTTACAACGAGTACACAAACCTCTCCAGGTTACAACGAGTAAACAAACCTCTCCAGGTTATAACGAGTACACAAACCTCTCCATGTTATAACGAGTACACAAACATCTCCAGGTTATACCAGTCCCAATCTCCCCTTGAGATCAAGACCACTCAAGATTTAAAGAAACACTCTCAAAAGAGAGAACAATGAAAGCTCACAAGGGTTTATTCACAATGGTGAAGAATTACACAATGGTTTCACACAACCCAAAACTCTAGATGCTCTCAATAGCAAATTGACAATAGACCCTCAGTATATTTTCTTCAATCTATTATATGATGTATTTCTCTTTTTGCTTCTTGTTGTATTTTCTTCAACTTGAACTTGCTCATCTATATGTAGCTTTTTAGAAACTAGTCGTTGGGATGCTTGAACAGACTTTCTGATGTATGAAGCTCAAAGTGGAATAATTTAAAATAAAATAGAGAAATTATATTTGAGATACTTATCAATAATTTGAATAATTTTCATTATGAACAGATTTGAACGTTAAAGCACATCATGATATAAAATCATTTAATCACATCTAAATACTCCATAATAATTTGAATAATTTTCATTATAAACAAATTTGAACATTAAAGCACAATATGATATAAAATCAATTAATCACATTTAAATACTCCGTAATAATTTGAATAATTTCCATTATGAACAAATTCGAACGTTAAAGCACATCATGCTATAAAATCAATTTAAATCAAATCAATAACATAAAAGTAAATAATAGAACACTTATCTCTTCATGGATCATGGATCATGTGTCTGCCGTTTTAATAATAATAATGTTAATTGCGTAATGTATATAAGTCATCAAATATAAATGTATACATGAGTTTTGTTATCATCAAAACTTTATCAAATGATTTGATCCTCTAAAGGGACTATGGACTGTCTAATGTTCAACAACTCTGCTAAAATATTCAGACAATCATATGGGTGAACGGTGCCTCGTGGTTTGTGAGGTTCATTTTGGAGCGCTAATTGGACAGATTCAATCTGGGCCATTGTTTTTAACCTGACACTCTGCTAAAGAATCTCTGCAATATTCAGACAATCATGTGGATGAATAATGCCTCGTGTTTTGTGAAGTTTATTTTAGAGCGTTGATGGGGAAAATTCAATCTAAGCCATTGCTTTTGGCCTAACACTCTGCTAAAGAATCTCTACAATATTAAGACAATCATGTGGGTGAACAGTGCCTTGTGGTTTGTGAAGTTTATTTTGGAGCATTGATGAGGCATATCCAATCTGGGCCATTGCTTTTGGCCTGACACTTTGCTAAAGAATCTCTGTAATATTCAAACAATCATGTAGGTGAACAGTGTCTCGTGGTTTGTGAAGTTCATTTTGGAGCGTTGATGAGGCAGATTCAATCTAGGCCATTGCTTTTGGCCTGACACACTACTAAAGAATCTCTACAATATTCAGACAATCATGTGGGTGAATAGTGCCTCATGGTTTGTGAAGTTCATTTTGGAGCGTTGATGAGACAGATTCAATTTGGGCCATTACTTTTGGCCTAACACTCTGCTAAAGAATTTCTGCAATATTCAGATAATCATGTGGGTGAACAGTGCCTCGTGGTTTCATAAAGTTCATTTTGGAGCATTGATGGGACAGATTCAATCTGGACCATTGCTTTTGGTCTTTCACTCTGCTAAAGAATCTCTGCAATATTAAGACTGTTATGTGGGTGAACAATGCCTCATGGTTTGTGAAGGTTAATTTTACAACGTTAATTTACAGGGTGGGTCTCTGGTAAAGAATCTCTGTCATGTTCATCAAATAATGTGGGTGAATGGTATGTAGTGATATGTGTGAGTTGATTTTGGAGCATTGTTATAGACAAATTGAATCTGCAACATTGCATGCAATGTCATATGTTTTGTGTTTATAATTTATATAGCATTGCCTTGATGACCTTTCACACATGAATTACAAACAATGATGTTAACTGGCATGGTTTGATGGAACTTAATGATTCATTTATAATATCAGGGGTAGAAATTATAATCTTATGTGTTGAAAATAATTAGAATGGGTTATAAATGTTCGGTGTTTGTTGAAATAAATCCCATGTAGTAAAAGATGCACAATGATCAGTCTTATTATAACAAGAAATAATAGGAAATATGATAAGGTTTAACAATGATTTTTGACACATAAATGGAAATGATGAAGAAGGTAATAATGAAGAACATATTGTTACTCAATCCATAAAGAGTCATTTAATTATTTTTCCATGCCCTCCCATGTGTTGGAAGTAATTTGTTCACCTAAATCATAATATTGTTGGATGAATGCCATAAGCTCAAACCTTGCATGAGGCTCATATCTTTTTGCAAAACCAATGACACAGCGTACATCGTCGTCATCTTCGATCTCGACACATCGATAAGAATTCCTAATGTCATTCATATACACTTGACACTGATAAAATAAATCAATAGCGTATGACTTGCCATCATCTGGGACAAACAAACGTAGAATGACTTGTTTAAGAACTGATAAGGGCATGGATTCATAAACCTCAACTGAAGCTGTTATTTGACTGACAAATATGGTAGAGTGAAGCTCATCAATGATGATTTGGCCGTTGCAATGCACCAAAGTCACGATAGATGACGATGTCATTTTGTGATAATGATAAAGATGGCGAAATTGATTGGATGTTTCGTGTAGGTATAGGTAATGATCACCTATATTTATAGTTGATAAGAAATGACTTGGCCTTTCAGAGAAAGAAAATTATATCATATTTAATATACTTTTTTCAACATAGGATTCTTTGTAATTGTACAGATGGGGATGGGTAGGTATCATAGATTTGCATTGGATTCGTTAGTACCAAATGATATTAATTTATGAACCCATACAATTCCCTAGACCCACTTATGTCTTCAAAAGGCCACTTAATTAATTTAACTCGACGTGTACCCACACTTAATAACTTACTTTTTTGGCTTGGAAGAGGCCCATTCGTAGGGGGACATGACTTGGCTTGATGCCTTTTCCATAGGTTTTTTATTTATGAAGTGAAAGAAACCAGTTTTGAGACCCAACTATACTCTTAAGATGTCCAAATTGTGCCTCCAAAACACCCCTTAATTACTTTAATTTGACATGTACTCATACTTAACAACTTATTTTTTGGGCTTGGAAGAAACCCATTTGTAGGGAGACATGACTTGCCTCCCTACCTTTTCCTATAATTTTTATTTATTTATGAAGTAAACAAAACCAGTTTTAAGACCCAACTATACTCTTAAGATGTCCGAATTGTGTCCCAAAAACACCCCTTAATTACTTCAAGTGCAAGTAAGGAAAGGAATATAATTTTGCATCTGGAGTAAAAGTAAGGAAAGGGATACAATGTTGTATTTCAAGTGCAAGTAAGGAAATTAATACAATTTTAATTAGAGTAGAAGTAAGGAAAGAGATATAATGTTGCATTTGAAGTGCAAGTAAGGAAAGAGATATAATTTTGCATTTGGAGTGCAAGTATGGAAAGGGATATAATGTTGCATTTCGAGTGAAAGTAATGAGAGGAATAGAATGATCATCTATTTTTAGTCTCTTAATTTTTTTAAATTTTTTTTGGAATATTAATACATTTATATATTGTTCATTTTATTCAAATAATTTGTCAACATTGCTTAGATGGGACTACACCATGTGACGAATTTAGTGATGAAGGTTGCTTTGCAGACATGTCCGCCTTTGACCCTGACCCACTAACACGCGTGAAAGAGTTGTCAACATCATCGTCCAACTTCTGATGAGACTTAAATGCATGGATGAGACGTTACCAACCTATGAGTTTATTGCTTAGTGTTACTTTGCAGACATGCCAACTTTGATCCTGCCTCACACAACTTCAATTATAAATACAAGTCATGTGTTCTGATTTATTAGATACCAACAACTTCACCATAAATATTGGTTTATATATCTCTATCTTTCGTCTATAATTACACCCAATTTGTTCTTTTCATTCCTCCATCTTTGTTCTTGTATTACACACCTAAATGGCTTCCGTATACGTCATTGTTCACTATGATGGATCAATAGACGAATGTCCCATTGAAGGAGTGACATTCACTTCTAGGGCACCAAAAGTAGTTGCCCTTAAAAGGGGCATCACCCTAAAAAGGATGAAAGAAGTTATCCTCAGAAAATTGCATAGGGAAGCACAAGAAAGGGTTGCGACGATGCACTTTCGTTATCCCACAAGACTCGGTGGAGGGGTAAGTCATTACACCACCATTGAGATGACTGAGGATGATGACGTTGAGGCGTTTTTTGACATTTGTGACTCCATTGAACTACAAACTGGACCTGAACTGTATGTCACATTTCAAAGGTTTGCATCTTCCTCAACACAATCTCAACCCACATTTTTACCATCTTTTCATTATGAACAATCACAAGTTCCATCCTCGTACGACCACCAATCACAACTGTTCTCCTACCAAACACCACACCCTCCAATATTAGACCTCAACGAACCCACCCGTCAACATCTAGGGGACTGGGAAGACCAGATCCAATCATATACTGAACTACTAAGTGGTCCATATGTCAATCTAGATGAACACCAAAACCAACAACACCTTGTAAAACCACCACAAGAGCATCAGGTTGTTGGTCTTCCTGATGAAGTCTTTGATCCTTTTAGTGAGGATGAAGATGACATCCTTGCAGATGCAGATGATCATGAGACAGAAGATTTGGACGTACAACAGACAAACAATGAACCACGTGAACATAACTCAACTTATGTCCCACCTGAGCACTTTCTACACTTTTCAGTTGAACCAGCTATATATGACCCAGAATTTGGCCATGCCTTTGATCGTGACACGGTAGTCTATCCTTCAGGGACACTTTTTGTAGGACAGTGGTTCAATACAAAGGAAGAAACTCAATATGCCATCAATTGTTTCCATATTGTCAACCATTGCATGTACAAGGTAGCATATTCAACTCAATCAAGGCTTATAGTGCAATGTGTTCATAATGATTGTGCATGGAGATGTCGAGCAATTTTATGCGCTAAGAATCGATATTGTGAAATTATGAAATTGGAAGGTGTTCACCCTGTGTGTCCCCTATGATCTCACAAGACCACAATAAGTTGGGATCTCGAATAATTGCACAAAGCATTCACGAAATCATCCAAGTCGACCCTTTCACACTAGTATCTACCATAATAGCTCACGTGAAGTCAATCTTGGGATAACAGTCTCCTATAGGAAGGCATGGCTAGGAAAACAGCTAGCCATAGAAAAGGTATATAGCAATTGGGAAGAGTCATACCAAAAATTGCCATCACTTCTAAATGCAATGCAACTTTATGTTCCTGGGTTTATTTGTAAAATGAAGACTCAACCCACATATGAAGGTAACCAGTTGGATATAGACCACGTCATCTTTAAGAGGGTATTTTGGACATTTAAACCATGCATTGACGGTTTTAAATTTTGTAAGCCAGTGGTCCAAGTTGATAGAACTTTCTTGTATGGGAAATATAGAGGGTCACTATTGGTTGCAGTTACGCAAGATGGCCGCAATAACATATTACCAATTGCCTTTGCCATTGTAGAGGGTGAAACAGCTGAGGCTTGGTTCTTTTTCTTACGGAACCTACGAAGATATGTCACTCCGCAAGAGGGCATCTATCTTATTTCTGATCGCCACGAATCAATAAAGAGTGTATACTCTAGAGAAGGTAGTGGTTGGAACAACAATAATTCTATGCATGTCTACTGCATTCGATACATAGCACAAAACTTCATGAGACGATTTAGAAATACAACACTCAAGAAGGATGTTGTCAACATGGGTTTGTGTCTTTATCTGTTAACTTAAACAACTCTTTCAATTTTTTCCATTTGTTTTTGTCAATTTTGTTAACTAACTCAATTTGAAACAAATAATTATAGCATATGAAATGACAGAGCCAAGCTTTTTTTACTACTACAACATAGTTAGAGAGGAAAATCCTGATGCTGCTCAACGGTTAGATGATATCCCAAGAGAGAAGTGGACTCTTGCAAGGGACAACGGTTAGCGATGGCGACATATGACAACCAATCTAGCTGAGTCAATTAACTTTGTCTTGAAGAAAACAAGAAACCTTCCAATCTCTTCAATGATGATGGCAACATACACCCGCTGCAACAAATTCTTCACAAAAACGGACATGTATAATCTGAAGTTGTAACAAAAGCATTGGAGAATGCACAATCAAAGGCAAACACTCATACAGGCCTTTCGTTTGACAAAAGGAGCACTAGATTTTTGGTATAAGAGAGACAAAATCCAAGAGAAGTACGACCACCAGGTTGATTTGTAGTTTGCTTGGACGAATTGTGGTGTGACTGTGGGAAATTTCAAAAACTACATCTACCATGCTCCCATATGCTTGTTGCATGAAAATATGCACACTACGATTTTGGTATGTACATCTCACATTTTACACCTTAGAACAAGTCTCTCATGTCTACAAAGGCTTATTTGATGAACTCATAAACGAAGACTACTTGCCTGCCTACACTAGTTAAATATTATATCCAAGTCCAAACATGAAAAGAACATTATAAGGAAGGCCTAACTCAAGTCGCATAAGGATTGAAATAGACATGAGGGAACAACATGGCCGATCCAAAAAATGTTCATATTGTCAAACACCAAGACATACAAAAAGAACATGTCCCAACATTGTTGGAGCATCCAGTTCTAGCCATTGATTATGTTTCATTTAACACAAAATATTCCATGTATAATTAACTAAAGTATTTAATGAATGTGTGTTTCTCATTTATTTCCTCTTTATGTTCAACATATATGCATAATTTCAATAAATAAAAATAATTTTTAAGTATTCAACATAACAACATTTATTTCCTCTTTCGTACATCACTCCTCCATTATTTCTTTTTCTCACAACACAGTTCTCAAAAATAGACTTCATACATTAGGATTATCATCAACACCAACATACCAACATGTTCTCTTTTAATGTGGATATGACAACACGTAAAAAGACCATAATCTTTTACACAATTCATTTCACACGTCATAAACAACCATTTTTATTTGTATCTCCATCATTATCCAACTATAAATTCAACCTCCCACCCCTACACCACTTGCAAAATATTCTTCCTTCTTTCCAAAACTTTTGCTTTTATCTTTAAATGGATCATCTCTATATAACAAACACTGAAAATTTTTACAATTCTGATCTTGTTGTTGTCTTTGCAAATGGTCGGACAATAGAAAATGATTGTTCAAGCATCCAGTTCTCGCCATTGATTATGTTTCATTTAACACAAAATATTCCATGTATAATTAACTAAAGTATTTAATGAATGTGTGTTTCTCATTTATTTCCTCTTTATATTCATCATATACTGCATAATTTCAATAAAAATAATTTTTAAGTATTCAACATAACAACATTTATTTTCTCTTTCGTACATCACTCCTCCATTATTTCTTTTCCTCACAACACAGTTCTTAAAAATATACTCCATACATTAGGATTATCATCCACACCAATGTACCAACATGTTCTCTTTTAATGTAGATATGACAACACGTAAAAGGTCCATCATCTTTTACACAATTCATTTCACACGTCATAAACGACCATTTTTATATGTATCTCCATCATTATCCAACTATAAATTCAACCTCCCACCCCTACACCACTTGCAAATCATTCTTCCTTCCTTCCAAAACTTTTGCTTTTATCTTTAAATAGACCATCTCTATATAACAAACACTGAAAATTTTTACAATTCTGATCTTGTTGTTATCTTTACAAATGGTCAGATAATAGAAAATGATTGTTGGAGCATCCAGTTCTCACCATTGATTATGTTTCATTTAACACAAAATATTCCATGTATAATTAACTAAAGTATTTAATGAATGTGTGTTTCTCATTTATTTCCTCTTTATATTCAACATATACTGTATAATTTCAATGAATAAAAATATTTTTTAAGTATTCAACATAACAACACTTATTTTCTCTTTCGTACATCACTCCTCCATTATTTGTTTTCCTCACAACACAATTCTTAAAAATAGACTCCATACATTAGGATTATCATCAGCACCAATATACCAACATTTTCTCTTTTAATGTGGATATGACAACACGTAAAAAGTCCATCATCTTTTACACAATTCATTTCACACGTCATAAACAACCATTTTTATTTGTATCTACATCATTATCCAACTATAAATTCAACCTCCCACCCCTACACCACCTGGCAAAACATTCTTCATTCTTTCCAAAACTTTTGCTTTTATCTTTAAATGGACCATCTCTATATAACAGACACTGAAAATTTTTACAATTTTGTTCTTGCTGCTGTTATTGCAAATGGTCGGATAATAGAAAATGATTGTTGGAGCATCGAGTTCTTGCAATTGATTATGTTTCATTTAACTCAAAATATTTCATGTATAATTAACTAAAGTATTTAATGAATGTGTGTTTCTCATTTTTTTTCCCTTTATAGTCAACATATACTGCATAATTTCAATAAACAAAAATAATTTTTAAGTATTCAACATAACAACATTTATTTCATCTTTCGTACATCGCTCCTCCATTATTTCTTTTCCTCACAACACAGTTCTTAAAAATAGACTCCATACATTAGGATTATTATCAGCACCAATGTACCAACATGTTCTCTTTTAGCGTGGATATGACAACACGTAAAAAGTCCATCATCTTTTACACAATTCATTTCACACGTCATAAACAACCATTTTTATTTGTATCTCCATCATTATCCAACTATAAATTCAACCGCCCACCCCTACACCACTTGCAAAACATTTTTCCTTCTTTCCAAAACTTTTGCTTTTTTTATCTTTAAATGGACCATCTCTATATAACAGACACTGAAAATTTTTACAATTCTAATCTTGTTGTTGTCTTTGCAAATGGTCAAATAATAGAAAATGATGAAGGCGTCCACTTTGAATGTCCATCTCCTAAATTTATTTGCATCCCTTACAACTGTAGCTTCTCCCATATAAAGGAGAAAGTATGTAGTGCTTTGGGACTGCAAGATCAGACAACATTGACGAAGTTATCGCCAACCTCAACTAACCACACAAGGACAAATTAGGTATGATGTTGTTCAGATACTAACTAATGAAAATGTTTTCTGAATTGTTAAGTTGGAAGTCTCAATTTCCATTTGTTACAATGATTGAACTATATGCCAAGCTAACAAGATTTGCAGAGGAAATTTTAAGCCTTTTGAATGCACCCATTACATCCAACTCTTCTGTAAATCAAGACCCAATCAATTCAACTGAAGCAATAATCTACTATGGAGGAGTTATGCAACGAGCCACCATAGTAGAGAGTCCAAATGGTTACGGTCTAACCTACACATGTCTCAACCCTAAAAGAATGTCAATCACACATAACTGCTCTTTTAATTAGCTATTTCACAACATATCAGAAATATTAGCATGTGGAGACTGAAAACAAGTTACAAAAATAAACTATCATCGTCTAGCTAGAGTTCGTAATCGAAAACTTGTACATGATACAGTACAGTCTCCACACTTGTACATGATAGAGTACAAATACAAAATGATGCTAACGTCCAACAAAAGATTAACCGTTAGAAAAGTACTCAACTTCTTAACCCAAGTGTGCAACGTGAAGATTCAACTACAAGAATTGAACTATTTGTCCAAACCAAAATTTACACAGTACAACACCAAGAATTAGTTTAAGACTTAGAGGATAGTACCTACAATCGGCAAAACAACATCAACATTTTTTTAAATTAGTAGTGCTTTCATTATTGTCAAGTTTATGTTGCATATCAATCTCATGTATTGTCTTTCATTCACCTTTAACTAATATATAAACTACACTTTAATTAGCCATAAACAAATATTTCATTTCTGTTTATAATTTTATATATAAATCAATACCCAAATATTATTACATAATATTTCTCATTAAACTTATATATATACCCATTTTTATTTATATCATATTTCATTTTAATTATTATTTATTTTTTAATTTCACAATTTGGAAATTATCATTTACACACTTATTTTTTTCATTAAACCAAATGATATACTTATTCACTTATTTTCTTTATCATTACATATAAATTAACTTTTATTTCAAATTTTCCAACCTTTTCATTAACATTTATTTACAGAAAATACCCAACAATTTTATTTCATTTTTGTTATTACATATATTTTTTTAACATACTTAAAATACAAAATTTAATTCTAATGCCAATATTATAATTTATTATAATTTTTCTTCCATTTTTAATTTTAATATAAAATATAGTTACAAAATTGTTGTAATTCATTCTCATTATAATTATCTGCTCCAAAATATCTATAAATAGTTTTTTCCCTCTTTATATATTTATTATCACAACCAAAATTTCTATAAATAGTTTTTTCCCTCTTTATATATTTATTATCACAACTTTATTTTCATATAAATTTAATGAAAGTAAATGATTTTTTACTTACATATTTTTTAATTTATCTCCTTCTCTTATATAAATTAAAAATAAATTCTTCCAAATTTTAATTGTATTTTTAATCAAATTTTTACTGAAAAGAAAATATTCTTACTTATTTCCAAGTCTATAAATTACACTACCTAGATTTTTATTTAACATTTTCAACTTCATTTTGCAAAATTATTTCAAGTTTTTAATTTACCATCATTAATAAACATCCAAAAAAATTTAATATTTTCTTTTTATCTTTAAATCAAATTCCATTTAACTTAGATAGTTTAATTCTTTTTTCTCTCACAAATTACATTTAATTAAATTTTTCAAAACAACTATAAATAAACTTTTCCATATAAATTTAATGAAAATAAATGATTTTTTTCTTACATACTTTTTTATTTATCTGCTTCTCTCATATAAATTAAAAATAAATATTAAATCCTTTCAAATTTTAATTGTATTTTCATTCATCTTTTTACTAAAAAAAAATTTACCTATTTTTAAATCTATAAATTACATTGCCTAATTCTTTTAACATTTCCAACTTTATTTTTAATTTTAAATTTATCAATAAGGATAATCATTCACAAAATTTTAATATTTTTATTATCTTTAAATTAAATTAAATATTTAGATAGTTTAATTTTTTTTATCTCACAACTAATTTTAAATTTATTCTCACCATTTTTAATTAAATTTTTTAAAATATTATTTATATAGTCAAAATTTGATTTTTAAAAAATTAATTTCTCATATTCTACAATAAATATTTATAATATTTTTATATATTTTCAGATTTTTCAATTAAAAAAGTCACACACAAATTAAAAAAATTTATAATATAAAAAAAAATATATATATATATATATATATATATATATATATATATATATAAAATAAAAAAATAAAAAACTTTCAGAATTTGATTATGAAGAACTAAAATTCTGATTGGGTATAAACTTCAAAATTGCAAAACTTGAATTGAGAATTCTGGGGGGAATAGAATTCGGCCATGCACAGTGAATATATTAGTATGGGAAATAAAGTTGAATAGGTCTAAGGAATAATTTTTTAAAAAAGTATTATTACAGTCAAAATTTCCCTTTATGACACAATTATTTTTGCATGTAATTGTGCAATATAATTAATTTCTAATGATAAAAATACGTTACAATCTTTAGATTAGTATAATTTACAGTCTAATTTTGTATATTAATTTTAAATTATTGTAATTGGAAATTAATTGTTTAAATATAGTCATAAATATAGTGTATATAATCAATTGTGCATATAGGGATTGATTATGGATCTTAGAGAGAAAGGAGTAGGTCTTATGAAGAAGAAAGTTTTAATTCAAATTTTAGAAATAAAGGCAAGGAAAATCTTTTATGTAGTTTATTATTTTTGTATGGAAATTTATTTTTGTAGTTTATTATTTTCTTATAGAAGTATATATTTTATGTAATTTATTATTTTAATAAAATTGTAAGGAATTTTTTTTATGTAGTTTATTATTTTTATTATAATTATTTTATATTACTGTCAACATTAGAGAGAAAGAAATGAGAATCTTTATATTATGTTGTGTGTTTGATGAAGAATAAGGAAAATATTAATGTAGGAGGAAATTTTGGATTGAGATTTTGTAGTGTTAAGAAAAATATGATTTAGAACTTTAGAATAATAAAATATAATGATGTTGGATAAATTAAGGAAGAAAATGCAATTTTGATAAATATAATGGTTACTAAGTTGATAGTTAATTAATAATAATATTTTTAAATATGTTCCAATGGCTGTTTTGATTTTGTGGTGTAGAAATCTCATGAGTAAAATGAATATATTTTGATTTTTGATAGACTTAATTATATATATATATATATATATATATATATATATATATATATATATATATATATATATATATATATATATAT
>Ga0209489_107894_pt1 | contig 15247 bp, 10 predicted proteins | sample SiratrowhiteBW_FD_187527 | JGI IMG/M metagenome (GOLD analysis project Ga0209489, IMG submission 187527) | Root nodule microbial communities of legume samples collected from California, USA - Siratro white BW (SPAdes) (version 2) | ecosystem: Host-associated > Plants > Roots > Nodule | place... | reverse complement strand
CACCTCTCGATTAATGGTTAGGTTTTCATTCGACAATGGAGCCTTTCTCATAGCTAAAAATGAATAATATTTTTTTTCGAATATTCATTCATTTCTTTTTTCGTGAATCAATATTTTCAATTTTTCTTAGATTTTTCATATCAATATCCTCCAATTGATTTGAATCATATATATTTTTAATACTAAAATCATTTTGTTTCGTAATTTTATTTCCGTTATAATGAGTTTCAGAATCAAAATTATTATTACGAATTTAAAAATTAAAATTATTATCTTTGTTAACTATTTTATTATTGTCTTCACCTATATTTATATATAGTTATCTTCTTTATTTAAATTTGTATTTTGAGCATCTTTCCAACATTTTTCAGAAGTGGAATTTGATGCATGTGCATGGCTCCCATGGCTATTTCCACTTTTCTCCGTTTTCATTTTTTCTTTCTATCATTTTTGGACACTACACCAACTTTTAAACCATATATTTCAGGTTCTTAATTGCTTTGAAATTTTATTAATAAACAACAGTAAACCAGCTGCATAGTTCTAGTTTATTGAGTCACTAGTCATAAAAAATAAGTCGATTCTTTATTTAAGAGCTGATTGACGGATTTTTATAAGTATTTGTGATATAATATATATAAGTATGATTTTTCTTTTGATTAAAAGTATATAAAAAAACTTTTGAATAATATATAATATACTTTGTATAAAAACATTAATATAGAGTGCAATTATTTTACAATATAATACAGTATAAAAAACATCCAAATCATATTACAAGTATGACTTTAATAGAAATTTTGATATGAAGATAATTTAATCATAGATGAGCATCATCACAGTGTGACCTACAAGCAAAACCTTGCATGTTTAAAATTGTAGGTGGCTGATGGGGTGAGATTTGTGGATGCTTCCCTTCCCAATTAGAAATTGGTAGCATTGTGTTGGTGGGTTAATATTGTATCTCAAGTGTAAGAATCCTAACTTATATACTTGATCCCATCCCAAAAGGGTTGGTTTAACCCTTTGTAGGAAAGAACCTTTTGCCCCTTCAATTAAAAGAACCCTATTTGATAGAACTTAGAAGCACATGTTCCTTGCTTTTTCATAGCACATTACATTTTCACAAAAATTACCAAACCATCAATAAAAGTTTTGTACAAGGCTACTTCTACTCTGTACAAAAATCTACTACCTGTGACATTATGAGCACAGATAGTGAATTTATCATGTAACAGCCATGATCCCTTTGTATGATTTTCTGTTTTTCCTTCGTGTGTAGAACAAACTTATACTGGATCAATAACTCCTATAACATGGTAATCATTATTGCTTGGACAAGTACTATAAGAATATCATATACGTTAGTATAACAATGATTATACCCCAAATACATCACACAAGATAAATTATAAAACAAACAAAGCATCTTGAGTTCCTAATTTTCAATAGTATTATAAAAAAAATACTAATGGATGAAAGTATAAACTTGGTGTCAATTAATCTTGTCTATATATACTACCCCCACACACAACAAGCATTTTTAATGTCGTTATAAGTTTGTTCTCTCACGATTGAATTTGGATTCTCTACTCAAGAGAAGTATGCTTACTCTTCGCCAATATCTTCTCCTTGATGTACTTCACCTACTGGACTAGACTTACTGTGGTTAACACAGCAAGGTTCAGACTCTGCAAAAGGAAACATCAATGTTGTAATCCTTTCCGTGTGATTCGAACTGATTTATTTCTCTACCTCACAAAAACAGGAAATATAAAAGATTACATACCTATTAACGGAACTGAATCTGAAGATGCAATATTTGTCAACAACTTTTGGCATATAATGGTACCCTCAAAATCTAGGAAAGTATAGCCCAGAAACTGAGATCTCTCATAATTAGTCATCTTTGCAAAGCCAAAAGAGCTTGTCCATGTCTCTAGCACACTAGGAACAGCCGGCAAAACCAGCCTCTCCACGTCTAATTTCATGAGCTTCTGAAGAAAGTAAAGTACAAGTTAGAGAAACTGTAAGTAGGACTATATCTCAAGAATAAAAAAAATCATCATATTATAATTATCGCCACTATTTCTTAACTAGTATCTCCACTTACAAACTCTATTTTAGAACTGAATAAACACCATTTCAAAAACCATAATCAATCATTATAAACAGACCATAAGTATTGTATCCAGGGGTGTGCAAACTAATCTGTTCGAATTGAACTTCTTAATTATTATTTTATCTTTCTATATCTTCTTTGGGAGATAAAGACCCTCTTTTCTAACAAGAGACATCCTATCGCCATTTTGTCTCGTGTTTTGTCCACAATCTCCAAAGTCTGATTATTGTATAAAGCATTTATCTCTTCATTGTGGATTGTAGACAATGTTTATCCTTCAATCTCTCTTGAACGGATGTAGGGACTCTAACTACATCAATCACAAGGAAAAAAACTCGGGTGATGCAATAAAAGGTTACAAGTCAACACAATTGAGAAATAGAATACCTAGCACAAAATTGTTTTCCTTTCCTCTAGCCAAGAGACATGTTATAGAAGTTAGACTCACAATTATCTCTCAAGGAATTTTCTAAAGGTTCAAAAGTATGAACACTTATTTCTAACTCGAACAGTTGGAGTTTTTTTCGAACCAAGATAAGTTCCTTCCATCTCTTCTAGTATTGTATATGAAAGAGACCCCCGAACAACTCTTGATGCCCGTAGTCATGAACCCATAGCCATGTTATGATAAGTGGATCATCATTGTCTCTTGTTTGTAAGGCTTACAGTGCTGTTAAGAGTACCTATACAAGGGAGAGAAGACATACCAAGCAGTGAAAGATCAGGAACCACCATCTCAGGGTGACTCTAACGGCAGTGCAGATGAAAAAACAGCGACAAGCATCTAAAGCGGGTAAGGCTAAAGATTGAACGCGGGAGCAGATCTTCACACCGAAGAACCTCTAATATCAACTTTAAAATAAAGCTACTTCAAAAATTGAGCAGAAAATCTTACTTTTACTTATAGCTTTTCATATCCTACGATATCAATACATTATTTATTTCATTCATTATACTATTTGCAATGTCATTTTTTTATTTTACATTAAATTTGTAGATATTAATATATGATAGTTCTTTTATATTACAGTTTATATTGATTAACATAATGAAGACGAGTTCTTCTTATACCTAATACGTTCTTCCTCCACCCTCATAAAAAAAAATATAAAATTACATTAAATTACATTAATGCTCTCAACTTTAAAAGTGAAAATTCAAAATTAGCCTGCACCCTAATACCCTTTATCCGGTTGTCACATTCCAAAACCCTAGCTCCATCCATTTTTCGTGCCGCCACAACAGTCTCTCTTCATTCCTCTGCATTGTATACAAGCAACAGATAGCAACGGATCTTCGCTGCTGCTCTGAACAAAACTTATCCGGTTCACATTCATCCATTCATCCGGTTCACATATTCATCCCGTTTGTTTATATTCTTTCAAATCTTCAATTAGTCTTTCAAACAAGCAACATCTAAGTAATTTTTTACATTTATTAGCAATTAGTAAGTGATATTGCTGATTAGAGTAGGTGATATTGCTGATTAGAGTAGTTGATTTGAGATTTGGGACATTCTTGACGGTGAACTGATTAATTTTTCGATTTGAGCTATGAGAACTGGATGGGTTTCATCCGATTGTCATTTTGATTTGGAAATGAGAATCAGATGACACTCCATCCGATTGTCATTTGAAAAAAAATTAACAACCGAATGAGCAGCCCATCCGGTTGTCATTTGAAAAAAAATACAACCGGATGGCCTACTCATCTGGTTGTCAATTTTTTTCAAATGACAACCGGATGGGGTTGCCATCAGGTTCTCATTAATTTCTATAAGGACAATTGTGGTATTAAAATTTTTTATTCGGGTGCAGGAAGATCGTATTAGGGTGCAGGAAGAACTCGTCCATAATGAAGGCAACTATCTGTTGGGCTGGGTTCTCTCTAATTGAGGCCCAAAACCCAATCGACCCAACCCCAATTTAGGGCAACAGATGAAACCCTTTCTTAAGGGTTGTTGCTGCCTCTATCTGCCCTCTCTAATTTTTTTAAAATTATAGAACCACCAAAAATCAAGAGTGAGGTTAAAACAAAATTTTCGCAGTCATCTTTCACAAAGAACCGCCTTGGATGTTCTGACGATCCGACAGTGAAACTTTGTCCGATCAGGTTGAAATTTTAACCGAAGGTTCCTCTCTTATCGTTCCTCAATTTGTTTGGTGGGATTGCTCATCCGAGTTCTGCAGAAGCGCCAAAAATTCTGTGAAGTGCTGTTAACCGCAGCAAATTTCTGCCAGCGTGAATACTTGTTGTTTCAACAATCCCTCGGTGAAAACATCTCCGATTCCTCTGAAATTTTTACTGGAGCTTCTAACTCATACGGCTTCATTTTGTTCGGTGCGATATGAAATTGGAGCTGTATTTGAATCGCAGAAAATTTGGAAACAGAGAGCATTCTTGAGTAAAGAGATTCTTGTTGGTGACCACTTGAGGATTAGGAAGAGTTTAGAAATATTTATTGTATCTGTTGATTTGGTGTTGATTTGGTATTAATGGAGTAAGAGTTCAAGAATCTCTTTACTCAATAATGCTCGCTGTTCCCAAATTTTCTGCGATTCAGATACAGCTCCAATTTCATATCGCACCGAACAAAATGAAGCCGTATGAGTCAGAAGCTCCAGTAAAAATTTCAGAGGAATCGGAGATGTTTTCACCGAGAGATTGTTGAAACAACAAGTATTCACACTGGCAGAAATTTGCTGCGGTTAACAGCACTTCACAGAATTTTTGGCGCTTCTGCAGAACTCGGATGAGCAATCCCACCAAACAAATTGAGGAACGATAAGAGAGGAACCTTCGGTTAAAATTTCAGCTTGATCGGACAAAGTTTCACCGTCGGATCGTCAGAACATCCAAGATTGTTCTTTGTGAAAGATGACTGTGAAAATTTTGTTTTAACCTCACTCTCTCTTCTTTACTCTTGATTTAGTTCTATATTTTAAAAAATTAGATAGGCAGCAGCAACCCTTAAGAAAGGGTTCACTCTTGATTTAGTTCTATATTTTAAAAAATTAGTGAGGGCAGAGAGAGGCAGCAACAACCCTTAAGAAAGGGTTTCATCTGATGTCCTAATTTGGAGTTGGGTCATTTGGATTTTGGACCTCAATTAGAGAGAACCCAATCCAACAGTATCTACTTAAAGTTATCATATTTTACTTTAATTTAGATTAGAATTAGAATGAAAATATGTTTTAAAACAGTTTAATATGATAAACCTTCATATTAAACAAAATGATTGGCTAAATCTCTTGGCCTTTGTCGCATCAGGGTCAATGAAGAGTTCGAGTTACCTTTTAATTGGGACAAACTAAAGAGGTGTTTGACACTTATAGAAAAAGTGTACAACAAATGCATATGTATACTATACCACTTATTCCAGACAAAAAGAGCTTCCATAATTAAGGTAAAAAGACAATAAAAAAAGGGTATGTCTTTTGTGGATTACCTTTTCAATCTCATTTACTAAAATGCGACACATTCCATGTCCACGATACTGCATTCTAGTGCCAACAAGAGGCATTTCAGCTACCTTCTTCCCATGGACCCTAAAAAGTTGACATAAATGAAATATGACCATGACAAGACAGACAAAGCACAAAAAACAACTCAAATAGAACATGCACTTATGTAATCAAACAAAATAGTGAAAGACCTGTACTTACCTAATAGTTGCCACACTAACCAGTTCTTCATTTCTCTCAAGTAGCACAGTGTAGAAACCCTGGAAATTTATTCGGTTAAGCTCTGACCTGCCAAGTTCCAAATCTCATATGTCAAGTATAGACTAAGAGATGTAACACAATTTTTTAGAGGAAGATAGCATTATCATGGACAAAGTAAATAGATAGATGTAAACACATCTATTAGTAAATGTCATCGATGTATATAACACAAATGCAACAAGCAACATAAAACATAGTGACCATGTCTTGAAGGATAACAATTTCTGACCTTCTGCTGAATATAACATCTTCCACGATATCTCTGCAAGTCAAGGATTCCTTTAGGGGCTCAAAACATTCATGCATCAATGAAAGAGCAAGATTGAGTTTGGAGTAACTTTCTGCCAACAAGTCACTTTCAATGTCAGGGTTGATAAACTTCACTAACGTCCAAGTTAGATTGTTAGCCACTGGAACTGGCTCTCCTAATAATTTATGAAGGCCCTCATATATCTGCAAAAAAATAGACACCATGTTGTTCAGTAGAGCCAAACCAGTGTCCTAAAAAGACTCTCAATGAAAACACACAAACTAATGGTCATGGAGGCTCCCATTTTTCATCAAATCACAACAAACAAAAAGCTTGAAGGTAAACCACAAATAAGAAGCAAATTTTCACGAACATTATAGCTAATTTTTTATAAAATGGGGAGAAATAAAGAACTAGTTGGAGTGGATTTAATCTACCTTTTCACAGTCTTTTCCACAGAACCCGTTTCCATTATATCTTGATGTATCTGCAGCTCCATTTTTCAGGCACCTAACATGAACTACACAAGTTTGATAAAAGCTAAGACCACATTTACGTACGCAGACAAATACACTCCAAATATTTTCAGGCATGGATATAAAATGAAAGTAAAAATAAGGTGTAGCTGACATACATTTATGTTCACACTGTACGCAAGAAAGCAAGGGTTCAACCTCATCTCCATCAATTTTTCTTTGGCAACAAATCCCGCAACAACATGATGGACAAAACCAGTCACCTTCAGGGATATCCTATACAAAAGAAAATACAAACCGGAGTAAAAAACTATATACAATATCGAAGCACCAAATCGATGTCCTGTAATAAGTTAAAACAAGATAGCACTAAATATAGTATGATTCAGAAGGAAAATTGTTAAAGTACCTCCATACCAAGACACGTCTTATGGAAAGAGGATGGACATTTATCACATAAAATAAGTTCACCACCATAGTGACAAACTGAACAAATGAAGTCATTCTCAGTTAGAGTCAGATCACTTAATGATTTTCCACTAGCTTTCCTTGCATCCTTTTGACCTTGCATCATTTGTATCTGGCAATCCAAAAGTGACTTACCACCCTCCAAAAAGATACTAGCAGAGGGTCTGCTGGTACTACTGCCACTAGCATGTTTTTCAAATCCAGCAAAGCTGTATATTGTAAGGCAACAGTCACACTTGATTCCATCGCGATTTATTTTCCCCTCAGCCAAAGTTCTAATTATACGGTGCTTGCCTTTTATCTTATAATAAACCTTAGACCTTGGTAAGATGATGTTGCTGTCTATCAAATAAGACAGAATATTTAGAGGCTTCTGATATAAATGAGCAGGGTCAGACACCTTTTGCACCTGTAGAGGCAATCCGTTGCTTTGGCACTGAGGTGTGTTGGCCTTCAAATCCCTCTTGTTTTTCTTCTTTTGATTTGTAGTAGATTTAGTACTTTCTTGAATACAATATTTACATGCTGCATGGAGTGTTGGGAATCTCCTATTTTGTGGAGACACGTATATGATTCCCCTTTTCTTATTAAACGAAGGTGGATAGTCAAAAACCCATCCCTCTGCTAAAAGATGCTTCTTTGCCTTTAGTATCCATTTTTTTTTATCAGCCCGGCTCCTATTGGATATATACATGCAATAATACTGCATAACAGCCCCAGGACAATACTCAGGTGCATCTTCAACTTCATCTTCTCTGCTTTCTTCCAAATGACTATCACCACAGGGGCTAATTTCATTTTCAAAGTCCATGCTCCTCACCTGCAAAATTCTTACTAGAGTTTATTATCACCAAAACGCATCATTCATAAAAATAAATCACTCATGAAAAAGTGGCACTTTTATTCAGTAATTATTCTTACTCTAAATCTTGATCAAATCTCCCACTCTTGAGGATATATTCTCGTTTATTGTGGTGGATAAAGTTGAGTTGACAACAATTTTAAGGTGGCATTAGATTTAAGGTTACCTACTAAACCAATCTCAAATATATATAATAGAAAATAAATTATTTGTCCAAAGAACACAAGTGTCTTTATGTTTGGTTGTCATTAATCATCTAAAAAAACATTGTCAACTTTAAGAACTAAATTGTCAGTCACTACGCTACTAAAATTATCAGCGTTAAGAACTAAAATCGGCTGAATAAATACTAACAAATACTGTAAAATGGGGAAAAAATAAATTAATCCCCGTTGAATTCTCCAAGTATCTGCTGTAAAATTTTCTTAAACTTTGAGATAAAACCAAATCAATTATACCCCATAAATCCCAATAGCGAAAACAGATTATTACCTCCACTTTTGAATACACGTCAAGCTTTCTTGAAGTCTCTCGTTTTCGTTTTCTGCTCTCATTTTCATCAACCTCCATCGTTGCCATTAGAGCAAGAGTTCATTCACCAACACTTTTTCTTTTCCACCCCAACATTACAAAGACAAGAAGATGAAAGAGGGTTTTGACAAAAAAAAAATATAAGATAAACAGAAGATGCAAAATTTAAACGAACAGGGTTGAGAAAAATCGACAACCTTTGAAGAAAACCCAAAACGTTCATACTTGGCGCCCAAGTAATCTACCTATAAACACCACACACTCTTATTAATAAAATATATGTTTTGTTATTCATTCTTTCTAATAAAATTAAGATAAATTAAATTTTATATATATATATATATATATATATATATATATATATATTTTGAAGTTATAAGCAGTAATAATAAAAATTAAAATAAAATAGCTCCTTACTAAAAGTTATTTTTAATTTATATCATTATATAAAGTATAATCTTTAGAATAATTAATATAAAATTAACAAATTTATTTATTTATTTATGATTTAACTATAGTATGTATTATATTTTCTCTATTAAATTACTTTTTACTTTAACCTTTATAAGCAATGGTTTTTTCTCTTGATACAATAATATTAAATAAATTTTAAGATTTTAGCAAGTGTTTCAATAAACATAGTATTTTTTTTAATGTGGATCAAATTTTAATTAAACAAATATAAAGTAATCGAACTCATATAAATATTAAGCACAACAAAGAAAAATATCAGTGAAAACAAATTTTGATCACTACATTCACCTTAATAAAAAAGGAGAATGACGTATTAATTTTTTCATATTATAGTTTTGTAACGAGTAAAAATTGATTTGTGATAAAAATGTAGTAGACTAATTCTATATCACTACAAATATATCAAAATTTTCTATTTATTTAAATTCTTAAATAAAAGTTAGAATATTTAATAATTAATTTGTTAGATAATTAAGAAAAAAAAATAAAAGATACTGGTTTAAAATATGATTATCAATAAGGTAAAATCTTAAGTAATTAACATGTTAAATATTAATTGAAAAGATATAAAAAGTAATAAAAGATTGCGGCAGAGTAATAAATATGATATAAATTATTAACTTTTATATGAATGTAATATTTTTTTAATTATTATATCATTCACGTCATTCGTAGGTTGATTAAAGATAGAAGAAACGTAAGTTGAACAAACAATTTGGATTGAAATTTTGTGATTACAAAAAGATAATTGATAAGAAATTTCAGTTTGAAATTTAGTGAATAAAAAGTATAATCTAGGTGCTATGGTTTTGATGTTTCTAAGGTGTTTTTCTGATACTGTATTATGGAATATACGAAGACACATACTTGGGACATATGAAAGAGCACATAAGAAAGTAATAAAACGTGTACCCGTTGAAGACCAGTTCTTTATTAGAAGACTATGGTTCGTCCTTCTATTCTGTATAATTCAACTGTAAACTTTGAATATTTTGATCCTTTTTCTCTGTGAATTGGGTGCGTAATAATTTTTCTCTTTCAAGTTGTGTAATTCTTGTGTATGTAATCGAGTGTCTCGTGTATAGGGTTCTGTGGTATGTATATATCTTTTCAAAATAAAATCTGCAGACTCTTTAAAATCTTCAGCTACCTTTTTTATTTAACTTTCTTTTTATATTTTTTAAGTTTTTGTGTAAAAAAAATCTTAAATTTTACTGATCTAATAATCTTTACAAATGACATGTTTTTGATAATTATAGTTTATTTTAAATAAAAAATAATAATATTTAAGCCGTATCATTTTATTTTTTATTTTAAGATGGACTAAGTAGTACTTAATTAGAAATAAGGAAACTTACGATTTCTTTTTATTAAATAATCGTTTAAATCAAACACAAAAATTAAATACTTTAATGTAATATTGAATAAAATAAAATCAATGTTTTGTTTTTCAATTTGGATTAGTGTACTAGAAAATTGTTAAACAATTTTTAAGAAAACAATTTTTATTTTATTTTATTGATTCAATATCTATCTTTTTACGAATATATATCGGATTTTACATTCAAATATAAATTTGTTGTAATACTAATATTGTTATTATTATCATTTACACCGTAAAATTTGGTAATGTTGGTGTTAATTTAGGAAAACTCTAACCACTTCTTTGGAAAAGCATTAATCAGACATTTCTTTGCCAGTATCACACATATTCACTTACATAATATTATTTTGTTAAATTGGTGTTACTCTTTCATGCATATTTGATTAGTGAGAATCACGGTCTTAATATTTTCTTAGATTTAATATTTTATAATAAATTTTCTTTATTTTTAGTTAAATATGTCAAATTATAGTGTAGGTGGTCATGTTATTAAGTGATTTATGATATACAATTATTGTAAAAACTCAATGGTGGTTATGTAAATGGTAAATTTGGTCCTCAAAAGTACAAGACATTGTCACTTGAATCTTTGAAAGTAACAAGATTAAGAAAGAGTTCTTGAAAGTAAAGTTATCATTCACTTGAAGAGTCACATGAGTTATTTATAATAATAACAAAGCTTTTTATTTTTTTTTTTCAAAGATGAATATGAGAAGGCTTTTACAGTTGAAAAGATGAAAGCATGGTTTTACCCTATTATGTATGTATATGTGCAACCTCATTCATTGTTGGCAATGCAATGGAAGCTATTGAGCTTGGAGTGAGTCACTGATGGGACCAGCTTTTGAACCCAATTCGGCGAGGTTGGAACCAACGGATTTTCCTCGACGCATTTGGGAAGATCGATGGTGGCGACATCTAAAGGAACCAACATGTGTGGTGGGTGAGCATAGACAATTCATCCTCCCAGGTGATCTTTTTCTGGTTAGGGTTTGAGATGATGATGTTGGTGACACAAGCATGTGTGAGTTCTTCTTTAGGGTTTCCACGTCCAACTCTGGAAGTTTACTGAGCATGATCTTTGGTGGCTTTTGGTCAACCTTTGGCTCCATATTTCTCCCTTCACAAATTTTTCCTATTAACAAATTCCACATTACATCAACAAACTTCAACTCCTATTTCCTTCAAATATAATGTGTGCAAGAAACTAATTTTTGAAAGAACATCGACATTAATGCAATTCATTTATTATTTAATGTTTATAGTTAATCTAAGTACATCTTTCTTCTTTAATCATTTAATATATTTTTATTTTTTAAGATAAAAAACTATGAGGAAATTTTAAAGAAGACTATACCTCATAAATTTTGATTGACTTTAATGATATCATTTTGACGGATTTGAAGTTAAAACAATTATAGATAAAACATTTCTAATTTTTAGTGTTTATTGGTAAATCTCGTTGTTTTCTAAACAAGATGGAACATGTAAATGTTTGAGCAGAATAATTTATTTTTATTAACATAGTCTTGCACCATTAGAAGATGTTTAATCATTTGATGGGTATAAACATAATCAGTTCATTATTTTACATATAATGAATTAGAACAAAGAAAAAACAAAATTAGAAAAGATTTTTTAATTGATACAAGTTTTGCTAATATTCCATAATGTTAATTAAAGAAAAGTTTAGTATTGATTTAAAGAAAGTTTGGAAAAGTAAAAGTCTCATAAAACAGCAAGATGAGGATAGAAAATATTAAAATATTTTGATATGACAAAGAATCACACAATAAATATATATATATATAACATTTCATGTTTAATCAACATAATCTAACTTATACAGGAAGAAACATGGTTGTTGTTATGGATGAAAATTCATGAATACAAGATAATTCCATAAAAAAATTATGAAGGTTAGGCATGTGTATGTATTGTGAATGAAAGTAAAAGCAAAAGAATACTAGAAAGAAAAGATTAAGAGACATTTACTTACCTGTGTTTGTGAGATATGGCATGCAAAAAGCAGATCAATTCCTCCCTTGAATGAACAATAACCAGCTTCTCAATGTTCTTTGAATTCTGAGCAGGAGTAAAAGAGAAGAAGGTGATATTTTCAATTGCTATGCTTCCCACAAAAGAAAGAATACTGAAAATTCCATTAAAAACAACCGTAAGTAAGCCTAAATCATTGGGAATGTTGTTGACTAACTTAATTTTGTTATCACAAATATGTGGTTTTTATCAAATCAACCATTTTTATTTCAAGTGTGGTTCTTTTTAACCAAATCAACAATCTGTAACCACAAGTTGTTACCCTTTTTTTCTACAAAAATGAGGCACAAAGAGAATCAGTTAAAAATAATATTCCTTTATTAGGGTGTCATTTGATCACCATTGCTAACTTTCTATAACTGTTTTACCAAAAATTAACCCCAAAATGTCTCCATATACTTGTTCACTGTTTTCCAACATTTTTATGGTTTTTAATTAATTTATTGTTGTGTTGTACTAAATAAAGTGTGAAAACTGGAAGTTGTTATAAAAGTGATTTGGCACTTGAGTTTGTGGGAGAGGACTACCTCCTAGTATTGTAAGAGTAAATAAACTGTGAAGTGTTTAATGTGCAAATTTTAGTTCTAATTAGGTTATTAAATATTCATTTTACATTAGTATAATAAATAAATAAAATTAGTGCTGAAAATTAGCTCCTTTTTAATAATATAAGGGGAAAGACATTTTTTTTTTTTTGGTTTTCTTTAAGTTTTTTATCATGACATTTTTTCACTTAATAATAAAAATATATTTTCATATCTTTTGTAAATATTGAGGGTAAGTTAATACTTGAAAACATTCGTCATAAAGTTCTAAAATATTAAAAGCATACAAGTTTCAGATATCAATTTTTATATCTATTGTGTTTTCTTTTTTCATTTTATATTTTATAAAAAATGAATTTAATTATGATGACTCATTTTCTAATTTTAAAAAGGGTTAGATAATTTTGTCCAAGGCATCCCTTGATAATATTCAGAAAGTATCGTTTTAAAATATTAAGATTCAGTTAAAGAATTAAATTTTCTTATATTTTTTCACACATTTCATCATACAAGCTGTAAGAAAAAACATTTTATCATATGTTTAAACGATATAATTATCATGCTTGAAAAATATAGTTATTGTACCTATCTCACCAACTCGGGTAAGAACAGTTATCTATCAACCATTCCATAAAACATAGTTTAAGCTTGTGTGATATTTATCAAGAATCAAATGGAATCAGAATTTAAAATCTAATGAAATGATTTTCATCAAAATAAAAAGTAGTCCACTTTATAATTTGAATTCAATTAACCTACACTTTTTTTTTTAATAATCAATGTGAATTTAAGGTTTTTACTAAAAGCTAAGAAATATACGTGGGAGTATCTCAAGGCAAAGTTTATATATATATATATATATATATATATTCATTATTAAACATTCTTGCAGGAAAAGATATATTTTTTTAATTCATTTAACATAGTTTTTATAACTAAAATAACTTTTTTTCAAATTCATTAATATTTTGCAGAATTAAATCAATCATCTGGGGATACAATTAATCAATTTCTCGCCTTTTTTTTCAATAATTAGATTCTTGAAATTGATTTCAATAATTTTAAACTATCAACCATTTCAACACAACTTTTTGAAAAATAAACATTGAATACAAATTAAGAGAAATGTTAACAAATATAAACTCTTATGTAATTTTTAAAACTTTAGATATTAAACCATCTAAAGTGTCAAAAAAAAATTCTATAGAGTAAAAAAAGTGTTAGAAAAAAAGGTAAGTTTATTACTTCACCTGTCAAATTACACGTATCAATTTTTTATTTAAAAAATATAATATTATAATCTTAAAATCGTATTCATTATCTTGATGTGGATTTTAACTTTTAATAAAGAAAGCTATCTTTTCACGATTTTTTTTTTAAATTAACCCATGTGATTGGTTACTGGTTTAAAATAATGAAAATACCTTGCTTAAAGTTTAATTATGATATACTTTGTACATTAATCTGATCATGAAATGTAACTTGTTTAAAGAGTTAAATATAGAACTTAATTATTAACAAAGAGATTTAATAAAATTACTCACAATCAAATAGTTGTGCTTGTGGTACTTGAGATTTATTGAATAAAAGATATAAACTTTAGAAATTAAATAATATTAATTAAGATTAAAAAATAAAAAAATAACTAACTAATATCAAGCCAATCTAAATATAATTTTTAAGCAACTTTTAAAAAAATATTAATTTTAATTATACAGTAATTCATAATTAGATGCCAAAAAGAAAATCTTTTATGTTATCTTTTTATTCCAAATAAATTATAATTAATTTTTGTGTGTGAGAACATGTAGTCTCAAATTTTGATCAAACACTGCATCAAAACCTTATCCCAGTGAAATCAAACTCATATAATATTATAACCAATAAACCAACCTACCTAAACATTCTCTTAAATTGTTCAAGATTTTACACGTTACACGTGCAATGGAATCACTTGAGTTGAGTTCAGTAATGGTGCAAAATCTATATCAACCCAACACTGAAAATGGTAATGTAGTTTGATGTAGGATCCTACATATCAAGGATTATTTTTCCCAACTTAATTTATTTTAACAAGTATCTCAATTACTAAAATTAAACTCAAATAAGAAAAAGTTGCATTTAAATTAAAGAAAAAAAAAACACAATAATTTTGAGTAATACTAGATTCGGTATCCATGAGTCATGTTTCATGTTTGAATATTCTAAATATATTAAAAAAAAAAAAACATTAAAAATGGTCTATTAAATATTTAGGAATAATTAGTACTTGAGAAAACTGATAAATATTTGGTACTTACTAATAACATGATCAAAGTAAAAAAGTCAAAATAAATAACAGTGTACTCTAAA
>Ga0209489_107893_pt1 | contig 15248 bp, 9 predicted proteins | sample SiratrowhiteBW_FD_187527 | JGI IMG/M metagenome (GOLD analysis project Ga0209489, IMG submission 187527) | Root nodule microbial communities of legume samples collected from California, USA - Siratro white BW (SPAdes) (version 2) | ecosystem: Host-associated > Plants > Roots > Nodule | place: USA... | reverse complement strand
AAGATTGGCAGGAGATAATATCACATTTGGGAGGTGGAGACAAGGTGGAGATTTTTGTGACTTTTGGTCCTGACTTAGTGGTCAAGAAAACCGCTGTGTATCTGATGTATGGTGAATCAAATGATATAGAAATTGAGCCGAGGCACTGTGAACCGGATGATGTAGAAATTGAGCCGACACATTGTGAACCGGATGATGTAGAAATGCATCCTGAATCGAATGATATCGAAATTGATGAGCCCATGCATTTTGAATCAAGTGGTATCGAAATTGAGCCCATGCATCCTGAGTCAAATGCCATGGAAATGAAGCCTGATTGGATACCCCTTGATGATTGGATTCCTTTTCTTTTTTAAGAAGCACTTGTATTGGGTATTTGACATTCTTGATACTCTTGGGCGTGGGAATCTTCTTAAACTCATGATTTAGCGATATGCTCGGCGTTACGAGGACCATGACTACTTTGTTGATCGTGTTCTGTATTTTGAGATTTTCGGTCACAATGTCTAATTCGTCAGGTAGAATTTGGAGTTCATTTTCGTATTGATTGTTTAACCTTTGAAGCTTGTTATGTCGTTATTGAAAGTCAACTTGATGTTGTTGTTGGATATATCTTGACTCATGCTTAAACATTTTAATTATGATGTTTTTTTGGAATATAATCATTAATAAATCTACTATTTTAACTGAGATTTATTTAATTGGATTTATTTGAATTTTAACTGTTCTTTTTACTAATTTTTATTTTTTTTATATACGACTTCATTAATTGACTCCATTAGAAGGTCCCATTTGACAATTCCTTTTGAAAACTCAGGAAAGATATTGACATAGAAATAAGATTCATCTATTCACACATTTTTTATAATTGATTATCTCTTTAATGTTACAAATAAAAATCCTCTATTTAACCATGTTTTTTATGTATAGAATTATGGAAAATCTAAATAAATTATTCTATAATATCTATTAGAATTGTTGTATATATGGAAAGTTTTCAAAAGAATTGAAAATTCTAATACAGATTAAAGAAGAAAATATTCAACAGTACAAATGATTTCATTAACAAAAGCTTTAATGGTCATTTAAAAAGCTAGATAAAGACGTAGAAGATGAAGAAAAAAGACAACAAAATGAATGAACAATTAGTGTGAATATAATAGGGTTACAGAAGAATAGAATATAAATTGAATTTTATTGTATATCAACTTTTTGACAACTAACCGTTGTAAAATATTCACTGTGTGAATGATACCTTGTGAGCTTTGGTTGTTTCTCTCTATTGAGAGCATTTTTTTCCTTGTTGAGAGATCTTATTCTCATGGAGAGATTTAGACTGGTATATGTAGAGAGGTGTGGTTGGAGAAGTGTGAAAGCTCATTGCTTGGAGATGTGTAAAATACTTGTTCTTGGAGAGGCGTGAAAACTCACTACCTGGAGTTCTTGGAGAGGTGTTAAAACTCATTTTTAGTGAAAGATCTTAAGTGATTTTTGGTTAAGGGGGATTGGACGTAGCCCTGGTTGTAAGGTGAACTAGTATAAGTTTGTGTCTACTCTCAACCTTGTACTTTGCTTATATTGTTATGAAATCATCCATATTTCATGATTTAAGTTCAGACTTCATTCAAACTCCCTTTTCTAGAGTCAATTGCACTTACAATAAAATTGGTCCCTTTAACGTGGACGGGGAAATTTTTCAAAGAACAATGAAGTCATTCGAGAAGACGTTGATATAATCATGTATGTTTTCAAGTGTTTGTTTAGATCGATCCATCCATTGTATATGCTCAAGCCACTTGGGTAGAAGGCTAATGATTATAATCTCAAGAATGTAGTCATCAACATTTTTGTAAATGAGGGTAGTTGGCTGACCTTCCATAATGTGGCAAAAGGAGGATACCCCTTGATGATTTGATTCCTTTTCTTTTTCAATAAGCACTTGTATTGGATATTTGGCATGCTTGGTAAGATACTTTTTGGTGTGGGAATCTTCTTAAACTCATGATTCAACGATATGCTTAGTGTTACGAGGACCATGACTACTCTATTGATCGTCTTTGGTACCTTTAGATTTTCGGTCACAAACCGATATGTCCAATTGGTCACATAGAACTTGGAGTTCATTTTGTTGTTGGTTGTGTAACCTCTAGAGCTTGTTGTGTTGTAAATGGAAGCCAGCTTGATGTTGTTGTTGGATGATGAACATATTTTTACTCATACTTAGACACTTTAATTGTGGTGTTTTTAGACTATAATCAAATAATTGAGATTCATTTAATTGAGTTTATTTAGGACTTAACTGTTATTTATACTAACCTTGTATTTTTACACATAGTACATGGTCTAATAGTTGCATCCATTAGACAATCCCATTAGACAGTCCCATTAGATGATCCCTTTTGAAGACCTACACTGGGTAGCTCCACTCTAAAGAGGAAAGACGTTAACTCTGAAACAAGGCGGGACAATATCAAGACATGCCACATAGCAAACTCGAAGACCTAATTTTATTTCCTATTTTGTAATTCTTTTGTTTATATCTTCATCATCCACATGGAAGACTAAACTCCATTTGGTTGTTGAGATTTCCCCATGAATTTTGATGTTTTTTTCAATAAAGTTTTGTTTTAAGGTTCTCTTTAACAATTATGCTTTACTATCGATCTTCTTGAAATTTATTTTGTGGAAAATTAATTGTGTTTGAACGTGTGTTTAGAATTTAATTGTTTTTCCTTAAGTAGAGTTCTTAGTTAATTCACTTAATATTAATTTCTTATACGTTTTGTCAAGAGGTAAAACATCTAATTGAGTAGACGCTTGTTTTGATGAAAAGATTATTTTTAAATCTAATTGATGCTTATTGGTTTTGGTTAAAGTTTATTATGAAAATTGAAGAATAATTATCTAAAAGATGACGAAGAAATATTTCGTTGTGAGTGAACTTGAGAGTCAACATGCTTTCTTAACTATTTATATCATCTACTATATTTTCCTATGCTGCAATCCTCAAACCGCATTGTTATCATCTATTATTACTAATTTTCTTTGTTTGTAAATAAGTTTTGAACATTGTTTGTTAAATTTACTATTAAATTCGTTGGGAGAGAATTTGGAGTTAAGTTTCTCCTATCTACACTATCATCTCTTATGTTAGAGGGTTTACTCTGCAATACAATTAATTTGCATGTAAAAATGACAATGATCATTGGACATGATGATATAGGTTTTGAAAAGTTAAACTCAAATTTTCGCTTCAGTCTAATGTTGCATGGTTGCAATTTTTTTTCATTGTTTCTTCATTCCTTTAGAAATGGCTCTCCATCCACTAGTAGAAAAAGGGCCTTCTACGTCTCCTTGTTAAGACAGTTAAATGCGGAAATGACATTGTCAAAAACACGCTGACATTTTTGTAAATAAATCAACATTCATAATGTCGGTTAGCAAAAATCTGATGTTGTGATGTACACCCAACGTCGGTTAAATCAGGAAACCGTCATGGATATATCAGTAAAAAATAAAAATTCAAAATATTAAAATTTTCAAATGGCAGGTAAGTACCACGTCGGTTAAGAGCTACAAACCGACGTCGTGATTTCAAGAACGATGTCGGTTAGGAGACTCGAACCGACGTCGTGTTTACGCTGAGAAAATTTGCTGAAAAATGGGGTAATTCTAGGGTTCGCACCACATCGGTTATGTGCATAATAACCGACGTCATGTGTGCAGCGACATTTTGGGGGTGAATTTTGGGTAAAATTAGGGTTAGAATAAGGCCCAACGTCGCTTGAGAGAGGGAAACCGACGTTATGCCTCTGCTTATTCACCAGAGTGCACTTTCTCTTTCACTTTTTCTTCTTTCTCCCTGCGCGCGTGCCTCCTTCGTCACTGTTCCGAACATTCCTTTGCCGTTTTCGACCTCCATTCTTGCTTTGTTCACCTCCTTTTGTGGTTTCGTCGTTCATTAGAGGTTGTTGCTTACTTTGAACGGTGCCATTCTTGTTGAAGCTTTCTCTTTCGCCTCTTTCTCCCACTGCGCATGCCTCCTCCGTCACTGTTCTGACCCTTTCTTCACCGTTTTCGATCTCCATTCTTGCTTCCTTCACCTCCATTTTGGTTTCCTCCTTCATTAGAGTTGGTTTCTTGCTTTGAACGGTGTCATTCTCGTTGAAGCTTCGTTTGAGGTAGGCATTTCGCTATAAGCTTCGTTTCTCCATCTTTTTTGTTTCATTTCACTGGTTTAGATGTTTTATTGACTATTTGTTTGGTTTTGATGGTTTTGTAAGTGTTTGTTTCGCTGCATTTGTCTTTTGGAGATAATCTCTTTGTAAAGTCGTTGCCGCTACACCAGTACTCTACAAGAGGTATGTATTGAAATGCTATTTTGTATTTTATTTTATCATTGTTGAATATTGAAATGCTTGATTGATTGGATTGCTTGTTTGTATTAAAATGTTATTTTTGTGTAGTTTGATATATAAGAAACGTGTTTGGGTTGAGTCCGGGGATGTTCGATCCCCGACAATTTTGTATGTTATTTGGGCATTCTTGAATATTAGAATACTTGTAAGATTGAAATGCTTGTTTGTATTGAAATGATATTTGTGTATAGTTTGATAAATAAGAAAGGCGTTTGGGTTGAGTCCGGGGATGTTCGATCCCCAACAATAATGTATTTTATTTGGTCATAAAGTAATTTGAATGAAAATCTTTCACTAAATGTAGTGATGGATCGAAATTGGATAAATGCAAGTCGAATAAGTGATGTGCATGAGAAAGGTGTTGAAGATTTTTTAAAATTTGCTAAACGGAATGGAGCAGCAATAAATGGAAGATATTACTGTCCGTGTGTGAAGTGTATTAATTTAAAAAGACTAGATATTGAGTTGATACGAGAGCATGTTCTTTGTGATGGTTTTTTGAAGAACTATACAACGTGGACTTGGCATGGTGAAGTTCTAGACTTACCATATGCATCTGAGCAAAGTAAATGTGAACATTCTAATCTGTATTTTGAAGATTGCATGGATGACATGATTCGTGATATTGGAGGAGAGAGTGTCCACTAAGCCCATATGTTTGACTCTTTGAAACATGATTCACTAACAGAATTGTATCCCGGTTGTTCAAGTTTCACACGTTCGTCACCAATATTACGGTTATTTAAGATGAAGACAAGAAATGAATGGACTGATAGAAGCTTTACTGAATTACTTGAATTTTTGCATGAAATACTTCCTCAAGGTAATACATTGCCAACCAGTCACTATGAGGTTAAGAAGATATTGTGTCCAATGGGTTTGGAGTACCAAAAAATACATGCTTGTCTAATGATTGTATATTGTATAGAAAAGAATTCGAAGGATTGCATAACTGTCCTAGATGCGGGGTATCAAGATATAAAGTAAAGGATGATGAAGAGGATGAAGATGACATGAAAAAGGGTCCTCCTGCTAAGGTATTGTGGTATCTTCTAATTATACCACGTTTGAAACATTTTTTTGCTAAGGTTAACGATGCAAAGAACTTGAGATAGCATTCAAGTGGAAGAAAATATGATGGGTGGTTACGACATGCTGCCGATTCACCGCAATGGAAGAAAATCGACTCTTTGTATCCCGAGTTTGGAAGTGATCCAAGAAATATCAAGCTTGGTCTTGCAACTGATGGAATGAATCTGTATGGTAATTTAAGTAGCAAACATAGTTCATGGCCTGTTTTGCTAATTATTTATAATTTGCCATATTAGTTGTTAAGACTTTATTCAGCAAGTGTACCGAGTCACAAGTAATATAGTAAATTAAATAAAGATGTCGATTCCTCATGGAATAGTTCTGTTTTAGAATCTCAGCGTCACTACTCAATAAGCAAATTCAGTTTTAATGGGAGGTTTGGTTTGACTAACAAGTACTACGAACATGCAACTTAAGAATAAAGTTAATAAGCAGTAAAAGTATTCCGAAACGATTGGAGAAACACCCTGGGATTGAACTCATCTAATCTTACTCATTCGTAACTTGAACAAATCGTGAAATATAACAACTGTGACTATTCAGTTTCGACGCACATACAAAAATCACCCAGATTGATTCCTCAAATATGAGATTCATAAGAAAACTTCCTAAATGTAGATTCCTCGGCTATCTAATCGGTTATCCAGCATTAAAAGAAGATGTTTTGCATACAATATGTCAGAACCCTATTCCTAGGATCCCAAATTATTGCGTATTTTCCTCTAGGTCATAAACTTAAAATCACTTTCCGGTAGCTTTCAAGAATTAAAAAAAGATTTTATAGATAATATAAAATCAAGCATGAAGAATGAGAGGAAAACCCCGAATCTGAATAGCACTGAATATTATAAATCACAATCTCAAGTGCAAATGAGTTTCGAAAAGATTATATTCAATCCCAAGATATGAAGATTTAGCTACCGAAGGTAGTCATTACAAACCAATGAAAGGAAGATTGCAAGAGAAGAAGAAAATCTTGATTCTAGCCATTTGCCTCCTGTTAAGACTTTATTCGACAAGTGTACCGAATCACAAGTAATATAGTGAATTGAGTAAAGATGTCGATTCCTCAGGGAACAATTCTGTTTTAGAATTTCAGCGTCACTACTCAATAAGCAAATTCAGTTTTAAGATGGTTTGATAATAATTTGAGTCAAGAAATGTAAAAGAACAATTAAAAATAAGTAACAATTATAAAAAGGAGTTTGCAAGATCTAGAAGGACTCTGGGATTGAACTTCATCTATCTCCCTCATTAATATTTTGGATTTGATAAAACATACAATATCTGTAACTACTCACAATTGATGCACATATAAAAATCATTCACACCGATTCCTCTGATATGAAATTCATAAGGAAATTTCCTAAACACTGATCCCTCAGCTACTTAGTAAATTACCCAGCATTAAGAATAGATGTTATACGCAACAAATACATCGAAACCTATCCCTAGTATTCCAATATATTGAGTATTTTCATCTAGGTCGGAAACTCAAAAGTACTTCCCAGTTACATTTAAGAATCAAAATCAATACTCTTTTGATCAGATAAAATCTAGCATTAAACACAAGATGAAAATACCAACTGATTAGAAACTGAATATTATATATAAAAGTCACCAAAACATGAATGAGTTCAAAAGATTGCATTCAATCCCAAAGATGAAGAATTTAGCTACTCATGGTAGCCATTACACTCCAAGGAAGAAAGATTGCAAAAGAAGACCAGGAATCGTCAATAGTTCTTGTTCTTAACGGCTCTTCCGTTCCTCCCAATCCAGATCCCTTTTCCAAAGTCCTAAAATCCCTTTTTAAACGCGTTCTCTCGGGCTTAGGTTAAGTGACTTTTCGCTCGGGCGAAAACACCTCGCTTGGGTGCAAATTTGATGTACTCTCTGGACTGATCTCGCCCAGGCGAAACCATCCTCGCCCCGCGAGATACCTTGCAGTCGCCTCGCTCCAACGTTGCCTGGACGACTTCTCCTCTGCAGCTTATATACATTCCTGAACTATTTTCGTCTAGGCGAACTTTCCTTGCTTGAACAACTCTTCTTTTCAAATCTTTTTTTATTTATTCTTCTCATGCAACTTCCAAGCTCTAATTTCCTTCATTCTTATCACCTGAAATTCACAATAATTAAGATCAAATGTCTTCTTTTGACTCATGACTCAAATTAACAAAGTAAATTCAAAAACTGACAATTCAGAGGTGATTATTATCTTAAAGATCACTTAAACCCACAAATACTCAAATTTATAATGTATAAAAACACTAAAAATTGGTACTTTTCACCTCCGTCCTCTAGGTCTTGCCTCCTCCCAAAACCCTCAAAATCTTCTTTTAAAATTGGTTTTGTGCCTAGGTCAAGTGACTATTCTCTTGTACTTTTTTTCTATTTTAAACTTTTTATTTCTTTTCTTCATGAATCTTCCAATCTATCATTTTCTTCATTCTTTTATACCTGAAATTTCACAATAATTGAAATTAAATAATTTCCTTTAACTTAAGACTCAAAACATAAATTTAAATCCAGAAACTCTAAAATTGCGAGTAATTACTATTTTAAATAACACTTAAACCCACAAGTACTCAATATTTCTCATATATAAAAACACTCAAAATTGGTTGTGGATGAAGAGAAAATATATGATGTTGTCTACGATGATATCAGGACCAAGGCAACCTGAAAATGACAGATGTTTATATAAGTCCTCTGATAGAGGATTTGATGTTGTTATGGGATGAAGGCATCGTGGTTTTCGATGCATATGAAAAGGTCAATTTCACTTTGCGAGCATTGTTATTTTTCACGATTAATGATTTCCTGACATATGGAAATCTGAGTGGTTATAGTGTCAAAGGACATTGTGCTTGCCCGATATGTAAAGAGAACACAAGTTACCATAAGCTAAAACATGGGAGGAAGACATGATACATTGGTCATCGAAGGTTTTTTTAAACGTAATCACCCTTGTTGTAGGTTGAAAAAAGCTTTTAATTGTACAAAGGTATTATTTATTTAACTTTTAGTAATATATATTACTCTTTTATGTACAAATAAGCAATTTACTAAACAACTTGGATTTTAGTGCTATGAATGTGTGTAAGATTCTTTGCTGAAGATCTTCATCCACCACCCAAAACCTCCAATGGATACATGCTAAGGTATTTAACTCTAAATTTAATTAACTTTATTAAAATTAGCATTATTCAAATTTTTGATGATTGAACTTTAATGAAAGTGCAATAAGCAACGACGAAGTTGGGAATGTGGATATTACATTATGCACTGGATGAGAACAATAGTAAGAGGTGGGATCATGGATTCTTGGGAGCATGTAAGTTTTTCTCTTATAAGTTTGTAAATATGTCATGTTTGTTAATTTTGAAGTTCTAAGATTAAACTTTGTACATTTATTTCAGGTTTTTCAAGATACAGAGCCCTTGGACAAGAACGATATAGAAAAAAATTCAGAAAGAATGGGCAAAGCATTTTCTCAAAGTTAGAAGTAAATCTTAGTGTAGATTAGAAGTAGTTCTTATTGAAATACAAGTAGATTTTAGTGTACATTAATCTATAGACCTACTAAGAACTACAATTGCATATATTTTGTGTATTTGAAATGAATTCTGGCTGGTTTTCTGAATTGATGCAGGGAGGTTAGTAGCCTATTTAATCTGTATATTTAAAAAAAAAACACAAACACAACATCGGTTATGATAAAAATCGTCAGTGTGATGCAATCTCCACGTCGGTTATGGCCAAAACCGACGTGGTGAGGAGCACCACAACATCGATTGTGGGGATCCAATCGACGTTGTGGTGCTCCTCACCACATCAGTTTTGGCACCAACAGATGTAGTGCTGCCCATCTATATTACAGTTTTAGCAAAGCACCACATCGGTTGGCTGGTCTTAACCGATATTGTGGAGATCTACATGACATCGGTTGTTTAACCGACGTCTGATTCAACGTCTTCTAGGTCAACGTCAGTTCGAAAACCGACTACAAAGGCCTCTCAGAAACTGACAATAAAAACCTTTTTTTCTACTAGTAATCTATGTTTTGAGGTTGTCTACTATTGATGAAGGATTCATCCCACCATATGAGGAAGAACAAATGGTATTTTTTTCTTCTAATAATAACCATAAGTGTAAGTGGATTGAAAAAAAATTACTTGAGTCGCACGATAAAGTCAAATGTTTAAATGTCATTAATTAAACAAGTTTTGAAAAGAGTAAAGTCTCCTCCCAAAACAAATGGACTTCTTGATGTATTTTAATTATTATATTAAGTTAGGAATAAAAATTACTTAGGGAAGATTATCCAACAAATAATAAAAATAAAAATAATAATAATAATAATAATAATAATAATAATAATAATAATAATAATAATAATAAGAAAATGAAGAGAATTCAAAATGAACACTCCCTTTAATCTATCACTTTTTCTATCTATGTAAATAAGTTGTTAAGTAATAAAATATTACATTCAGTCTCAATATCCATTATATATATTAAAAACATCTACTTGTTTTGGTATTTTAAAAGTGAATAAATATATTTTCTTTTAATATATTCATATATAATTTTTAACTTGTCTTTTAAACCCATATCTTTATACTATTTATTATGCTATTAACTACACTTAATTAAACATAAAATCAATAAGTATATTAACAATCATGTTAATCCCAGCTATCATTAATGCACATAACCCAAGTAGAATATTAAAACTTGAAAGGTGTTGCATAATCTAATAAAATTGACTAGAATAAATTTTAAATTATCCTAATATTATCTTAAAAACATTGATTTTAAGTTCAGCTAAATTCGATTATTAAGCGAGATTTTCTTCCACCAATAACAATTAAAGAATAAAGGTATATATGATTGAGAATGGTTAGCAATATTAATGTTATTCTTTTACTTCATCTCCAAGTTTGTATGATTTATCCTCATTCATTTCTAATTTTATTGTTTTTTTACCATTAACAACACACATGCACTAAACAATTATGAAATTCCATCCTCTTCATAATTAAAATACTTATGACACTGCTTTAAGTTGCACAAATTTTGACGATTCCTACCGCCGGTTTCATCTTACTTAGGATATTTTTATTCCTTGTTTATATTTTAAGATGAGTTTGATTTTTTAAATTTCAATTGTTTTGATTTTGATTGGAATAAGATTATCAAGTCGTTAAAAAAACAAAATCAGTATGATAAATTATTGGAAGAACAACTTAATAGAAAAAACTTTAAGAAACTTTTCAAACTTGAAATTGGTAGAGACGATAGACGAAGATAAATAAAATAATTTGAAATTTAAAATAACTGTTTTAGAAATTTTTACAGCAATAATACTGTTTTCAACTTTTATTTCCTGTATAACACTTTTATATATTTATTTCTCAAAATAACACTGATTACTGTACACACTCATAATTCGATTTCAGGGGCAGTAGAATTTTTAATTGAAAAATTATAATTTTGAAACTTCAACCCAATCATAATTCGGGTTACTGAAAATCGAATTCTAAAAGGGTTTTATTTTTTTTTTAGTTTTATAAATTCTTTTAAATTACAGAAATTTTTAATTTATGTATTAATATTTTATTTGAAAGATATGAAAATATATAAAAATATTATAAATATTTATTATAAAGTATGAGAAAATAATTTTCTCAAAATCAAATTTTGACTATATAAATAACATTTTAAAAAATGTAATTAAAAATGATGAAAATAAATTTAAAATTAGTTGTGAGATAAAAAATTAAATTATCTAAATATTTAATTTGATTTAAAGATAATAAAATATTAAAATTTTGTGAATGTTTATTGTTATTGATAAATTAAAAATTTGGAATGAAGTTGAAAATGTTAAAAAAAAAATAGATAGTGTAATTTATAGGTTTAAAAATAGGTAAAAGTTTTTCTAGTAAAAAACTGAATAATTCTAACACCAACATCAAAGTGGTTAGTCGTGTACATATAAGTGGTTAGCTACGTTCATAACTATGACACCCATATTAAATTAGTGCCTGTGACTTATTTCAACCTTAAATAACTGGTTAGTTGTGTACATCTAAGTGGTTAGCTACGTTCATAACTCCGACACCAATATTAAATCAGTGCTTGTGAGTTATTCCAACCTTAAATCTTAAATAACTGGTTAGTCCTGTACATCTAAGTGGTGAGCTACATTCCAAATTTTAATTCAATTTTTATTCAATTTTTTACTAAAAAAAATTTTACCTATTTTTAAAACTATAAATTATACTACCTTTTTTTTTTAACATTTTCAACTTCATTTCAAATTTTTAATTTATTAATAACAATAAACATTCACAAAATTTTAATATTTTGATTATCTTTAAATCAAATTAAACATTTAGATAGTTTAATTTTTTTATCTCACAACTAATTTTAAATTTATTTTCACCATTTTTAATTACATTTTTTAAAATATTATTTATAGTCAAAATTTGAATTTTAGAAAATTAATTTCTCATACTTTATAATAAATATTTATAATATTTTTAAATATTTTCATATCTTTCAAATAAAATATTCATACACAAATTAAAATTCCTATAATTTAAAAAAATATATAAAACTGAAAAAAAATAAAACCCTTCCCGAATTCTGATTGCGTTGAAATTTCAAAATTGTAATTTTTCAATTGAAAATTCTACTGTATGAAAATCGAATCTTAAGTGTGCATAATACATGGTGTTACTTTGGAAAATAGATATGGAAAGGTGTTATGTGAGAAATAAAAGTTGGAAACACTATTATCATTGTATAAAACGATACAAGAGATATAACACAGTATAAATAATTCAATGCCTTCCTTGTATTTTTTTCTCTTTCTACTCTACCAAATAATAAAATATTAAATTTTATTTTTGATGTACTCTTATTTTCAAATCACAGTTGTTTATACTAATTCAAACATATTATAAAGAGAATAGACCAAATTCTACTTTAGCTATTCATTAAAAGACTAAAGCAAAGCGTGGTTCTGGGTCGTCGCTCTGTTTCTGCATTATTGCTTTCCCTTGTCGAACGTTGACCTGAGCTGGTATGATGGAGTTCACATCTTCGCCATCGTTCTCCAAATCGAAGCACCAGCGGATACACGACGTCTTCATCAACTTCAGGGGAGAGGACATTGGCAGGAAATTCGTTTCTCATCTCCAATATGCCCTCTCAAATGCTGGAGTCAACACCTTCTTTGACGAGGCGAATCTTGTCAAGGGAATGCAGCTTCATGAGCTCATGCGAGCAGTAGAAGGATCTCAGATAGCGATTGTTGTTTTCTCCCAAAGCTACACTGAATCCACTTGGTGCCTTGATGAGCTTGAACAAATCATCAAATGCCACCAAACTCAAGGCCAAAGTGTTCTCCCTGTGTTCTACGAGATTGACCCATCCGATGTGCGTCATCAGAAGGGTGATTTTGGAAAATCGTTGGAAGAAGCTGCAAAGAAAAGATATTCAGGAGAACAACTGGAGCAGGCCTTGGCCAGGTGGAAGCGTGTACTTAACAAAGCAGCAGGTATCAGTGGTTGGGATGTCAGGAGTTTCAGGTAAACCAATGACTCCTTCATACTTTCTTTGGTTTGAGAGTGAATGAAGTATATGTTTGTGATAATTCTATAATTATTGTTGACCTTGAAGGAATGAAGCTGAACTAGTGAAACAAATTGTTGACCGCGTCCAGACGTTGCTGGAATACGACGTGTTGTCTATTACGGAATATCCTGTTGGACTAGAATCCCGTGTGCAACAAGTGATTGAACTCATTGAAACTCGTTCCACCCAAGTCTGTATGATAGGGATTTGGGGGATGGGGGGATCGGGGAAAACTACCGTTGCCAAAGCTATCTACAATCGGATTCATCGTAGATTCAGGAATACAAGTTTCATCGAGAATATCGGAGAAAATTTTGAAAATCATTGCAGAAAGTATGTTCCTTTGCAAGAAAAGCTTCTTTCAGATGTTCTAAAATCAGAGGTGGAGATAGATAGCGATGAGATGGGGACGACTATGATTGGGAAAATACTTGCTGGAGAAAAGGCACTCATTGTACTTGATCATGTGGACGAGTACAATCAATTAAAAGCTGTGTGTGGAAATCGTGAATGGATTGGTGATGGAAGTGTAATAATCGTTACAACTAGAGATGTTGGCCTCCTTACCAGACTTCAAGTTGATTATGTTTATGAGATGGATAAAATGGATGAAAACGAGTCCCTTCAGCTTTTCAGTTATCATTGTTTTCGAGATGTAAATCCAATAGAAGACTTGAGGGAACTCGCAGAAACCGTTGTTACGTATTGTGGAGGACTACCTCTGGCTCTAGAAGTGTTTGGTTCGTATTTATTTGGCAAGACGTCAAAGAGAGTGTGGGAAGGTGTATTGCATAAACTAGAAAAATTTCCCAATAATTGGGTTCAAAAGACATTAAGAGTAAGCTATGATAGTTTAAGCAATGATACGGAGAAGGATATATTTCTTGATGTATGTTGTTTCTTTATTGGTAAAGACAGAGGCTATGTCACGGAGATACTAAATGGTTGTGAACTATGCGCTGATGATGGAATAAGAGTTCTCATAGAACGTAGCCTCATAAAAGTAGAAAAGAACAACAAACTTGGAGTGCATCCTTTGTTACAAGAAATGGGAAGAGATATAATTCGTGAAAACTCAAGAAAGGAACCTGAGAAGCACAGTCGACTGTGGTTTCAAAAGGATGTAGTGGATGTATTGACAAATAACGCTGTAGGTACATTTTCTATGTACGGTTTTCCTTTTCTTTTGAAGTGTAGTTAGGCTTAGCTGAACCAACAAAAAACACTTCGAAATTTATTACCCTCTGCTCTTTTCATCACAGGGGACAAATGCCATTGAGGGATTGGCTCTGAAATTACATTCAACCAGCGGAAAGCGTTTCAACGCCGACTCTTTCGAGAAAATGGAGAGATTGAGACTGTTGCAACTCCATCATGTACGACTTGATGGAAATTATCGGCACCTTCCTAAAAAACTGAAATGGATCTCTTGGCATGGTTTTTCTTCAAATTGTCTGCCAAACAACTTTCATATGGATGATGTAATTGCCATTGATTTAAAACACAGTCGTCTTCAATTCCTCTGGAAACAATCCCGGGTATTAATAACATGCCTTTTTCTTGTAAAATTTATAGGTTGATTAAAATAGAAATAGTCATTGTTTCCATTTACTACTATTTCATTCTCTAATATTTGTCAAAATAAAAAAAAAAAAAACCTCTCTTTTTGTAGGTTTTGAGTAAGCTAAAAGTACTCAATCTCAGTCACTCCAAGTACTTGACAGAAACCCCTGACTTTTCTGGAATGCCAAGTCTTGAGCAGCTCATTCTCAAAGATTGTCCAAATTTATTTGAGATACACAAATCCATTGGAGATCTCTGTAATATTTTGTTGATAAATTTGAAAGATTGTACGAGCCTAAGCAATCTCCCCAAAGAGGTCTACAAGTTGAAATCTGTGAAAACACTAATCCTATCTGGTTGTTCAAAGATTGACCAATTGGAGGAAGATATAGAACAGATGGAATCCTTGACAACTCTAATTGCTGATAATACCTCTGTGAAAAAAATCCCTTTTTCAATAGTACGCTCCAAAAGCATGGGATATATATCCTTATGCGGATTTGAAGGACTGGCACGAAATGT
>Ga0209489_107892_pt1 | contig 15249 bp, 5 predicted proteins | sample SiratrowhiteBW_FD_187527 | JGI IMG/M metagenome (GOLD analysis project Ga0209489, IMG submission 187527) | Root nodule microbial communities of legume samples collected from California, USA - Siratro white BW (SPAdes) (version 2) | ecosystem: Host-associated > Plants > Roots > Nodule | place: USA... | reverse complement strand
ATATGCAAACAGAGTTTATTAATAAAACAATTTTATATTATTTTTTTATCATAGGAAAATTTGGTATAACGCTTAAAATAATTATTTTAATACTAACAATTTGTATAATGATTTCTATTAGTGTAAAAGTATTTACGTTTTATTATGAATAATGATATATGAACTTGTAAGGGAAATTATGGTTGTAATTGGACTTTTAAAAAAGTAACCCGTATTCAATATTAATTTGATAAAATAAATTTGATTTAAATTTTAGAATAGTTTAATTAAATCAAATTAATTTCGAATTTTTAAATTAGTTAAATTATTTTTCATTCATATTCCTTTGAAATATTTAGTTTATATAAATTTGATATTTAAACTGAAACTCAAAAAAAAAATTAAAAATTCAATTTTATTTGAATTAATTTAGTTGATACATTTTTTTCCTAAATAATTAAGACAACTTTTAAGATTTTATTGTTAGTTTTAGGGTAGGATGTAATCATATACTGTAATAAAATGATGATTCTGCAAGAGTACAAATGTTATATGTTTTTAAGTAATTTTTATATTTAAGTGTTAATTTTCCGTACTTTTTAATTATTTTGACTTATAAAACTTTATGTTATTTGTTTATCCATGATAATATAGTACATGTGTATGTTCTGAGTGTATTTCCATTTTAATATAATGGCCTAACATTTACTAACCTTTTTTAATATTAATCATTAAAAAATAAGGAATAATTTTTATGATAAACAAAACTCATTGAGGTAGTTAAGTTTATTGAATTGTTTGTAGTTTTTGTTTTATATAAACTTCACCATAAACAAATTTTAAGGTCAAGTTAGAGAGACTTTAAAATAAATTATACTTAGACAGATTGAGGTTAAGGATATCTTGATCAAAGTCATCATGATTCTTAGTTTTAGACCACGTTAAAATTGTCTCAATTATGATCCAAATCAAATAGATATTTTGTAAATCAATTTAAAAATATCTCAATTAAAATCAACAAAAGTTTATCCTAATGAAGTCTTTTTTTAAAGATGAATATTAGTTTTGGATTTATTTAAAATATAAAATATTCAATTCATATTTATTTTAAATCTAATTAATTAGATTAAATTTAAAATTTTAAAATATAGATTTGAATTTCAAACAAATTTAGATTAGTATAATTATTGATCCAATTTTGAATATTTAAATATTGTCCAACCCAGTTTTTATTTAGCTGTCATAATCACAATCATGGAGTGGCAGGCATGCGATTTTAAATCGTATTGTTTAACAATAATGAAAATGAAAAAAAAAATAAAAAAAATATTGGAATGAAGATAATGAAAAGAATTATGTCTGCAATAATTGACATAAATGATTTTTTTAAAACTGAAGTTTGTGATTGGACGTTGGTTGATCATTGGTGTGAAATTGAAATAAATGAATTCGATGTATTTTTTAAATGAGTATTTTTAAGTTGAAGTTTTTCAAATAACTTTTTGTTAATATTAGTGGCATATAATCATATAATTTTTTTCCTCACATTATATTAAGAAAAATTATTTGTGCTTTAGTTTAGATTATATATTTCTTAATCGAGGTAAATATATTCTACTTTTCACTCGTAAAAAGTTCTTTATAAATTTATAGAAACTATATAAAAATTTTAAATTAGAATTTTTCTGAATAAAATAAAATATATAAGTTATTATTATTTTATTCGGAAAACTGATTATTTAAATATTTCTTTCTTGTCTTATAAATACGAATTAATTTTTTTTATCTAAACTAATTTATAATACATTTTGTTTTTATCAATGTAAAAATGAAGTGATTTTAAGTTTAAGTCCAAGATGTTATTACAATCAATAATAGAGAAAAAATTCTTCATTTGTAATGTTTTTACTTTTACAAAAATTCAAAAAAAAATATTTTTGATAGATAAACGTAGTTTAGAAAAAAACAATGAAACCTAAACCATAATTAATAAATCAGAAACTGAATATGATAGTAAAACTAGAGCACAAGTGAATGAATTAATCTTCAATTCGTTCCTTTAATTAATATGTGAAATTGGAGTCGATATAGTAAGCATTATCCCATTTAACAAATATTTTATTAACTTAACCCTATCTTAACGAAGATTAAACTTTATACCATTTGATAATAGAATTCCTGACATAAGCGAGTTTTCTACAAGTTTTTATAAAAAATAAAAATAAAACTAACTTATTTATAGGTTAGAATTAGTTCGAATAAAAACTGATTTAGATAAATTCTCATATAATTATTTCTTATTTATTTATTTTTCTCTTTCAAGAAGAGCTTTGTTTAAACAGTTTTAGATTTCTTTAGACATATTTCTTTATTAGGAGAGAAATGAGAAAAAGTAAAATAATCTTTCTCTCAAGATAAAATTATGAGTAAGATGATTTATAAAACTTCTTTCATATTACTTATTTATTTATTTTAGTCTATGTATAAATTAATTTCAGCTCATGAAAATATTTAGTTAATGTTTTATTTTTCTTCTTGAAATATTTATAAAAAAAGTGTCTAAAAATATCTATAATAAAATTAAGAATATAATATTCAAATACACATATAAAATCTCTACAAAGATTATTTATTATTTATCTCAAAAAAACAACTTTCTAAAATAAATTTAATATCTTATTCTCAACTAAAAGTACAGCAGAAGGGCTCACCTAAAAATTAATAGGGTGTTGAAAAACAGAAGGGAAGCAAGATTGTACAATTGTACTAGGAGGATTCCTTTGTATCCAATAAAAAAGTGAACAGAAAATAACCTGAAAACCTGTCTTTACATAGATATGGGAATAGCAACTTATTGTGAGGACAAGTGGAAGACAACATTATCACATTCTGCATTTATGTTATAATGACATCTACCAAATACACTTCAAATGCTCTTTCTAATTATATCCCTCAAGCTAATTCTACACCCAGCATTTATTATAAATTAAATGTATTTTGTATAGATATTATTTTTGTTTAAATATAAATGTTATGAATGATAATTTTCTTCTTTTCTGTGTATTTAATGCAACTATGTAGACAAACTCAAACTCTTAGTTTAAAGTAAAAGCACCCTATACTAATTTATACATGCATAAAATGATAGCAAGCTTTGTTTGAGTTCACAGTGACAAAGATGACTTCAAATTTTATCAATCATTTGTAGTATACTAAATATTATTAAAAGAAAAAGCAAACAAATATGATAAGATCAAATAAAAATTTCCGATAAATTTATACTTACGATAAAAGAAACTTACTTTTAACAAAATGATCCTAATAGTAATAGGCATAATATCATACCAATAAATAGGGATTTTTTTAACAAATTCTTGATCAGTAAGACTATGAATACATCTATTTTCTTCTTTAGAATAATACGGGATATTCTAAAATAAAAAATATGAACAAATTTTAAAAATACATAACCATCCTTTTATATATTTATGGCCAACCACATCCACTTTATAAAAAAAAAAAACATATTGAATAAGCATATATTCGCTCTCAATCAATGACTTATTCCAACCTTTTAAATTGAATTTTTCAATTGATATTATAACCGCAATTAATTCTGATTCAAGAGCGCCAAAGATCCATTATATGCTAAGAAAGTTTCTAAAATTTAACATTCAAACCATGAAAATTTTCCATACTTGAAAACACATTCAAATCATGCTAATTAATTTTAAATAGTTGCTAAATTTAATAGCATTTTGGTCTGACTGCTTACTAAAACGAAGATCTATGTTAACTAGCATTCTTTTTTCGACCTAAGGCAACCGTGTGACAGATTTCTCTACTTGATTTGGAGTCTAGCATACCTCAAAAGTAACAATTCAAGTATAATCATCCAATTTCAAACAATACATTTGTATATTTCATCACATTCAATTGATTGAACAACAAACTTAACATATAACATCCATTTCATCAAAAGTCTATTATCTCTATACAATCAATATATATATATATATCCCAAAATACATCTAATATGTAACACCCCACAAAAAAATAAAGCTTCTACTAAGGTGACTAAAGTATTAACATAATGCATATCTTACAGTATTCCATATTTAACATGCATCAAGATTACATAATAATGCTAAACAAAAATTTCAAAACATATTTACAATATCATATACAAGTTTTTCAAAATATAATACTATTCATAACAGCATCCTTCAACCTAGATGATCTCCCAAAGATCCATCTGCAGCACTATCTGCTCCCGTGTCAAGACACGATCATCACAGATAGAAAATCAAACACAATACAACCAAAAGAAAAGGGGTAAGCTAACCAAATTTTAACAAATCAAAAACATTCAATTTCATGTATCATCACAATATAAGAATTTAACACACTACAAACATGACTCTACTTCCGGAAGACTCGTGCATTGAATAGACCCCGAGATATGCACCTGTCATACATCTCCAAACTGTGATTCCACACAGCGTCCACACAAATGAATCATCAATCATGTATGACAGGGTTAGTCCCCCTGAGACTTTCCTGACCAGCTATGTTTCAAGCTGCAGTCACCCAGTTCAGACCTCCTTCGACTCTCACCACCTAGTAATGATCATCTATTTGATTCCTATTATTAGTAGAGTCAGGATATCAATCGTTATTGATCAGATCCTTAGACAATGCACTTCCTAATTAACCAAGACACGTGTGTTTTCTTTCCTGAAAACACTATGCCTAGGCTTTGACCAACTTTATCAATACTTTTAACAATATAACATCACCATATACATCTCTACTCATGCATTCATTCAATGTTAAATCTCAATCTCCACTTCAATCTCAACATTTAAAGAAGTCACTAAACTACCAGTATAATTAAACTTGAATTATCAATTAATCTAGTTTATTCAATACATACATTGCATTCCAAAAGAGCTAAACATTCAGAAACAAAAAGCCAAAAAAATTTTTTTTTTTTAGCTTGGGCAAGACCAATTTCGCCCGGGCGAAAATACCCCTCGCCTGAACGAAAAATTTATCGCTTGGGCGAAAGTAGTCCAAAGAGCAAGGTCTATTTTCGCCTTAGCGAAAATACTCTCGCCTGGGCGAGAATACCTCCTCGCTTGGGTGAAAGATTTCTCGCCTAGGCGAAAACACTTCAGAGAGCACACTTGCTCCAGAGGCTTCCTCGCCTGGGCAACTGTACTCTCGCTTGCGCGAACTACTTTCTCGCCTGGGCGAGTAATTTCCTGCCTGGGCGAGTAATTTCCCGCCTGGGCGAGTAATTTCCCGCCTGGGCGAAAACAGTCCAGAGAGCATACTTGCTACTCGAAACCATTCTCGCCTGGGCGAGATGATGTCGCCTGGGCGAATTATGCAGAAAAATCAACAGAATTCACTATATCAGAGTTACCATGCATGCCTCAGATGACTAAATTGGGTGAAAATCAAGCCACATACACGATGAATGATCTACCTAGCACAAATTATCTATTCAACAGATCAACATATCATCAATTTTCACACAACTATCTCATACATGCAACATTCAATTCAACATTTCAGACCTGCAGGAAACTTTACCATATACAAATTGTACAATTACTATAATCATTAACTTCTCTATTCAAGACTTAAATTTGTAAATCAAACAAGCACTAAGGTTAGCTTCTTTTACCTGAATTGCACTAGAAGTTCTCTCTAAGAGCCCCAAAGCCTAAGATCGTCAAGAACTCAAATCTGCATCAAAATGTCCTCTGATCAACGATCAGACGAAAACACTAGGGAACTGAGCTCACAGGGGCACTATTTGATAACTCAGATGCCACATGCAAGCTCATAAGGTAGAAGAAATCAAAATCCTAAAAATGACTCTAACGGAGATTCTGATCGGGTAGACTTGTCCTATTCTCCATCACGAGTCCAACGGTGGGCTCCGCTTGAGAAACTGATGAAATATGGAAGCGGAGACTTAGAGAGAAGTCAGAGGAAAAGAGGTTAGGGGTTATAGAGAGATGATGGCTTGAGTTGAAATGAGACTTGACTACTTACTTTTTCTATAAATACGCATTTTTAGTTTAATAATATAATAATCAAGTGCTCATTCCACTTCTACAATTTCTACTCAAATGACAGATTTTCTAGATTATTATATAATCAAACAAATTTAATTTAATAATCCAATCAACACTTGTAAGAAAGTTTGGAACATAGTGACTATATCATTCCACATCCAGATTTTTTAATTTAGAGTTCTATTTCAAACTAAACTAACATCTTTTAGGAAAGACAAGCTAGCTTTCCTGAAGTGTCTTAAAAGTAGAACGCATTCAAAAGAACTCTAAAAACTAATGGTCATTCTGATCAATGAACTGAACACATTCCTAAAATCTAAAACTAAATTAGATTAATCTTGAACTCTCTAAGGTCTTATGCAACACCTATACTTAGATAAATAGAAAGATTTGAAAACTGATTTAAAGAAAAAATGAGTGAAATTTAACTTACTATAATAAAACTTTTAATGAGACAAATTCTTTTTTTAATTGTTTTCACGAGTCCAATAATAAACTTTAATCATTAATCTAATAATCGAAAGAGTCAAAAACTTAAAAAGAAGATAGAGAAGAAAAATAGATAAATATTTTAGAAATATAGTGATTTTGCTAAAACAAAACCTAAATAATTAAATTTTTTATTTATATAAATATTTTACTTTAATAATAAAATATTTAAGTTTCATTTTAATTTTATGACTATTATTTTATAACAATTTTTTAGGTTCTTACATTAGTTATCAACGAATACATACTTTTATTAAGAAGTAATAAAATTAATTTTATAATGAATACAAAATCATCTTAACGACGTCGTATTAATTGAATAATTCATCCTTGAAACTAAAAACAAATATAGGGTGCCAATTTTATCAAACAAATATATATTCATCATTTTTATTAAAAAGAATATTTATGTTAAGAAAATATTCAACTCGATCATAAAAAGGTGTTTTAGTATAAAACAAAATAAGTCATTTTTAAATAAAATAATTTGAAACATTAATTAATTTCACATGTTACAAATATTTATAATTTTTAAATTATCGAGATCTGGAAGAGCCTAATTTGAGATAGAAAAGTTTATAGTAATATCAAACATGTATTTTATAAAAAAATTATTAAAATTTTGATATTATGTTTATTTTTAAAATTATTGAATTAAAAGACATGAGTTATTATTGAGATGATAGCCAGAAATTGTTTAATAGATTTTAAATTGGTTATTATCTATTGAAAACAAACTATAAATGATATATATTTAAAAATGATAATTGTTTCCTTTTTCTAAGATTTATATAATCACAAGTTTAAAATCATATTTAAATATAAAAATATGTCTAAACATCAAAATTAATGTTCTAAAGTAAATTATATTCAAATATTTTGTTTTAAATTAAAACTAATAATGATCTCTAAATGAAAAACTATAAAAAGTATATATTTGTGTAGAAACATAAAAGAACATTATTATCTTCATAATAATAACTAGTAAATAGAAATTTATTACATTAAAAATAATATAATTTTTAAAAAATATATAATTTTGTAAAAATTATATTAAAAATATTAAAATAGTATAATTACATATATATACTTTTGTTAGAATAATGTTAAAAATATGTAATAATTATTTATAAAAATAGAAATTATTTAATTATTTTGAAATAAAAGATTTATTTAAATATTTATTTTATTTATTAAATAAATTATAGTTTTTTCATTAAAGAATAAGATTGTCTAATTAAAAAATGTCATTAAGAAAGTTATTAAATGATGTACTTTTTATATAGTGATATAGATAAAATATATATTTTTTTTCAGAAACATTTTTATAGAATTTCAAAACGTAAATTATTTTTTAAATTGAATTATATATAAAATTAAACTGAAAAAAATTAGGGGTATTTCCCATGTGGCTTCATAATGAGATTGGAGACTTTGTGTCTGTGCCATTCTAGAACCATCCATTGTTTGCATCATAATAATTGTACCCTTTGGGCTTGGTTTTTTCCATGCCATTGTTCATCACCATTATTATATCATTTAAGGTCTTATAATTTTGTGGTCCTAACACGTTTTCAAGTGTTGGACAAAAATGTCTTTTAAACATTAACTCTTCAATATAAGTATAGAGTGACACTTCACTCTATTCCTTTTCTTAATTATTTTTTCAATGACTTAGTTATCTGTCACTTTTTTATATATAAAATAACATTAATTATTATCATTAACTCTATACTTATCTTTACATATTTTTAATTTTCACCCTTCCCAAAAGAAGAAAGAATAATGGTAGTCATGAGTACTGAAATAACAAATGAAAGAGAAGTTTACTGAGAAAAGAGATATCATTATAGAAGAGATTAATGAGACTATTTGTCCATTTAGAAGAATAACATATAATTCTACCTTTATTAATGTTAATAAAATCCCAACTAAATAGTCGAATACATTATGACAAAATTATTTAGCTTCTCTAATATTCTGAGATTTTAAATTACATATTAAGCAGTAAACTTTAAAGTTTTATTTTATTTTATAAAATTAACTTGGAAAATAACATTTAATGCACTTATATATTATAATTATTTGTAAGTAACTTAACCAGAGTAAGATATAATATGATATAATAAATTTAATAAATTTTATTCCATATATAAAAATAAACTTTAAGTTTAATTCAATGTCAAAAAATCAAATTTATAAAATAAATTTTATATCAATTTATATATTATAATTTGATATATAATATAAAATTTCTAAAATAATTATATTAACTACTAAAAATAAATTAACAACTGTAATATCCCATATTTTTCATATAATAGGAACTTTATTGGATAGGAATTATATAATAAACCTTAATATAAAAATCAATACATTCATAATGTATTTAAAAATATACTTCTCCACAAAAGATTAATAAAATATCTTCGTAAAAATTACAAATAAAATAAAATAAAGTTTCTCCATCAGTTTACTGGGGACTCCCACCACCTGTCAAATCCTCTGCTCCCGTGTAATATACACGATCATCGCAATTTTAAAAACAAAACAAACAACACACAAAAAGAAGGGTAAGCTAGAGAGTTTTCAAAACAATATATATTTTCATAAATTGGATTTCTATCTCAACAAAACAACAACAATTCAATCTTTCATAATTCATCTCACATCATACATACACTGACTCACAAACAATGACACTGGACTCTCTACTTCCCTACTTCCGGAAGACACTAGTGCATTGAGTTAAACTCAAGAGGTGTGCACCTGTCATATACCATCCATCTGTTCCGACCAGCTCATATTTCAAACCTCGGATACAGTCTGTCCCGATCACGATCAGTTCCTATTTCAAACCTCGGGTACAGTTCCCATATGCACAGGGTTAATCCATTTGTCCTATTCCGATCGGGCTCATATTTCAAATCTCGGACAGGACCATATGATCCTTCGACTCTTCACCAACTGGTAAACTTCATCTATATGAATCCAATGTACCAGTAGAGTCAGGATACCTCCTTAGAATCCCCAAACAACGCACATCCTAATAATCTCAACATGGATATCTCCTTTCCTGAAGATACTATGTCTCGATCACACACCACATCATTCACAAACATTGATACTACATCGTACTATTCATATACATTCATTCCATTCAATTCAAATTCATATATAATAAAAAAAGTAATTATAATATTTATTAAAAATATTCAAACTAGCTTCCCTTACCTTTATAGAGTAGAGATACTCAAAACCCTAAAATCACAAGCAACCTAACTCTGTTCAAGAATCTGATCGGACACTCTTGATCTACTCAACGCTAGGAATCTAAGGGTGTCTTCTGATTGTCAATCTGATAATCTATGAGTCACAAATCTAGAGAGAAGGTAGAAACTTTAAAGAAATTTGTTTGAGAGATGATGGTTTTCATAAGAACGAAACTGTATATCTTTTTAAAGAGAGAGAGATTTGGTAGTTTTATTAGAATAAAACAGAATATCTTTTTAGAGAGATAAAATATCTTCTTAGCGATAATTGGTGATTTTTATTAGAATAAAATATAATATCTTCTTAGAGAGATAGAATATCTTAGAGAGAGAGTTGGTAGTTTTTATTAGAATAGAATAAAATATCTTGTTAGGGAGAGAGAGAGAGTTGGTGGTTGCTATAAAAATAAAAAGTAAATAATTATCTTTTATTTACTTAAACAACTCTTCTGTTAAAAAAATTAGATATTATCTTATTTATCTCTAAAATTAAATTTTGGTTTAGTTTTTATTCTATAGCTATTTTCTAGAATATTACAACAACAAAAGTGATTTTATCTACCTTTACAAATATTACCCGACATTAAAAAATACACATAAATTAGAAAAAAAAATCACAAGTTATCTTAAATCAATCTATAATTAATATTTTTGTTACAATTTTAAAATTCCAAAATGTGACCTCTGTTATTATTTTTCTCTCTCTATTATTGTAATAGTGGACAATTTTTGAGACAAAGTCTGATTCACAATATAATGTTTTTTTTTTCTTTCAGATTAAACTATCATTTAAACTTTCTTAAACCTATATTTTATTTGTTAAAATCAAAATAATTAGAGATTATGATTCCTCTTTAAGCGTTGAATTAAACTATGATTTGGCAAACACCTAACAAACTATTTATGTCAATTTGAGTAAATATAAACTTCCTAGATGAATACTACAATTACTGTTTCATCTTTAAATACAACATGTTCATAATTTTAAGTGTACCTTGAATAGGATTTCCTCTATAGGTTAAAAAAGTTCAATTTTTTTAAAGATTTTGTATAATATTATATTTATAGGACAAGCAAAGATTTTATTCAATTATTTATAAAATTAATTAAATAAAATAAATAATATTTTTTTATTTCTCATATTATTTTTATATTAAATATCTATTAAGATAAGGACATTAAATTAACTTTTACAAATGTATCATATGTAATAACCGAGAAATTGTTATTAACATAGAATTGGTAAAAGTGAAAGGAGAATTTGAATATTTTAGTAATAGACTACAAATACGTATATATAGAAACTAATAGTAAAGTATCACTTTCACAAAATCACATAAAATTTTGTTCCTTCTTTTCTCTCAACCTTTTCTTTAAAGTTATGTTTCCATCTTTCATTAGTTTGACGATTAGAGGTTACCACTAGACTTCTAGTGTCGTGGAGAGTAAATGTGTTTGGTCAGATTTTTGAACAGAGTAAATTCATTTTTTGTCCCTCTTTCTTAAAGTTAGTTTTAGGTAAATCATTTCTCTTTGATAACTATGCTCACATGTATTCTCTGAGTCATCCAACGAACTCTTTGTTAGTTCAACATGCTTGTAGTGTAGTCTAATCATTAATCAAAAGTTTCGTGGTGCAGGTTGGGGTTCCTGTGAAATCTAGATTTTTGAAACATTTGTAAAGGTCTCTACCTCTAATCAGGTAAGGGAAGCTAGCTATTATAGTTACATGTTTATGATGTTGTGAAATTTTATAATTTGAAATTTAGGATCAGAGATGTAGCGTAATCTAAGTTATGGTGTCACCATTTATGTTGAAGTCTCTTATTGATTTAATTGATTTTGATTGCAGTTTGGTACTTGATAGGGTAGTTTTGAATTTGTAGACTTAATTGAATTGTGTTCAATTGATTTGACAGGTCTGAACTACTACTTGTTGTGATATGAGTTGAATTGATTGAGTAATTGTTGTAATTTTGATGGTAGTGTTAGAAGTTTGGTATTGAGAAGATATGCAGATTGATTTTATGGATTGAGGAGTTGATTTGGTTCAGCTATATGTATATGAATTATAACTTTTAAGAGAATGAAGTGTTGAATGTGGCTAGTAATTGATATAAGATTTGTCTCAAGGTGAACAACTATGATTTATAATAGATTTAGAAAGTAAGTGAATGTTAGAAAACTTCCATATTGAAATTTCATACTTGGTTTTAGAATGAAAGAAACTCTTAAATAGAAACTTATTGACAAATGATGTCAAATGATGATTTGAGGAATTGAAATTGAATCTATGATTGGTTTTAGGATAAGAGAATTTTAAGTTCATTTGGACAAGGAATGTATTATGCAGTAAGTTAACTCTTTTGTAAAATCGTTTTCTGCATTTTTCGCTCAAGCAAGAAGATTTTCGTTCAAACAAATCAAGCGAAATTTGAATTTGCTCTCAGATTCATTTTTGCTCAAGCGAGAGGACTCTCATTTAAGTGAGGAGATTATCGCTCAAATGAAAATAGTATTGGAACTGGATCTGCTCTTGGAACCATTTTCACTCAAGCAAGAAAATTTTTGCTCAAACGAGAGGATTCTCACTCAAGGTAAAATATTCTCGCTCAAGCTATATTTTTTTCTTTTTTCTATTTTGATTGTTTGATCTTTTTTAATGTAGTTTGTGGATTTGATAGAAAAGATTGATTCATTGATTGAGATTAAATAATATTGATGATTATGTAATTCTTGAGATATTTGAGATTGAGAAACAAATGAATGAATGAGTAGAGGCATATAAATTTGATATGATATTATTAAAATGTTGATTGAGATGGTCAAGATCCAGACATAGTATTTTTAAGAAAGAAAATACCTTTGTCTAGGTGAACTAGAATGTGCATTGTCTATCGATCTGATCAATAACGATTGATATCCTGACTCTACTAGTAATATAAATCAAATAGATGAACATTACTAGGTAATGAGAGTTGAAGGAGGTTTAAACTTGAAGGATGTCTGAATTGGGTGACTGTAGCTTGAAATATAGCTGGTCAGAAAAGTCTAGGGGACTAACCTTATCATATAAGATTGTTGATTCATTGATTTTGAGATTGTGTGGATTCACAATTTGGAGTTGTATAACAAGTGTATATCTCGAGGTCTATTCAATGCGCAAATCTTCCAAAAGTATAGTCAAGTTTGTTTATGTGTGTCAGAGTCATGTATTAGAATTTGTGAATAAATAGTGCGTTATAGATGTTTGGATATGTCTTTATGTGTTACTTGAGATATGTGATCAATTTTGATTATTTAAAGATGTTTTAAAAGTAGTTAGCTTAGCCCCTTTCTTGTTTGTGTAATTATTTTCTAATTGTGATAATCGTGTATTACACAAAAACAGATGTCATCGCAAAAAAAAAAAACATGTGGATGATGTTTTGGTTTGACCATATCTTGTCAGCAATAGAATTATTTCGAAAAATTTATATATAATACTTTGTAAATATATTATAAATTTCATATTAGTATGATTATATATTTAAAGCATATTAAATATGGATAACTATAAAATATAAAATATATTAATATGTGTTATTATAATTGTGACAGAAGCTGTATTCTTTTGGATGTTACATCTCAAGATATTTTTAAATAAACTTCTTCAAACTAATTTATATAAATTTTTTTATATAGTTTTTTCAAAATTTTATTTTAAACTTGTGCATAAATTAATTTTAATTTATAAATAAGTTTATTTTTTCTAGAAGCTTTTGTGGTAAAACTTTTTTAGAAGATAAGGATTTGTTTCATTTAGTTCAATTTGAAGAAAATAAAATGTGGATTGAGAAAAGAAATTATTTATAAAATACTTCTTAGAAAAAGTACAGTTTTGAATTTTGTTAAACTTGTAACAACCTAGAAAATCTATCATCTGAGTAGAAGTGGTAAAAGTGGAATGAACATTTGATTATTATATTATTAAACTGAAAACACGTATTTATAGGAAAAGTTAGTAATCAAGTCTCATTCCCACTTGAGCCACCATCTCTCTAAAACCTCTGACCTCCCTCTTCTCTGACTTCTCTCTAAGACTTCGCGTCTGTCTTCCATCAGTTTCTCGAGCGGAGCCCACCATTGGACTCGTGGCGGAGAACAGAGCAAGTCTATCCGATCAGAATCTCCAATAGAGTAAGTTCGTTTTCTGCCCCTTTTCCTTAGAGTAGATTTAGGTTTTTGTTTTTTCCTCTGCTTACTGAGCTTGCATGTGGCATCTGAGCCATCAGACGGTGCCTCTGTGAGCTCAGTTTCCTAGTGTGTTGGTCTGATCGTTGATCAGAGGTCCTTTGGTGCAGATTCGAGTTCCTGAGGATCTTAAGCTTTTGGGAGTGTTAGAGAGAACTTTCACTACGATTAAGGTAAGGGAAGCTAACCTTAGTGCTTGTTTGATTTACAAATTTAATTCTTGAATAGAGAAGTTAATGATTGTAGTAATTGTACAATTTGTATCTGGTAAAGTTTCCTGCAGGTCTGAAATATTGAATTGAATGTTGTATGTATGAGATAGTTGTGTGAAAATTGATGATATGTTGATTTGTTGAATAGATAATTTGTGCTAGGGTAGATTATTCATTGTGTATGTGGCTTGATTTTCACCCAATTTAGTCATCTGAGGCATGCATGGTAACTCTGATATAGTGAATGCTGTTGATTTTTCTGCATAATTCGCCCAGGCGACATTATCTCGCCCAGGCGAGAATAGTTTCGAGTAGCAAGTATGCTCTCTGGACTGTTTTAGCCCAGGCGGGAAATTACTCGCCCAGGCGAGAAAGTAGTTCGCTCAAGCGAGGGTACACTCGCCCAGGCGAGGAAGCCCCTGGAGCAAGTGTGCTCTCTAGAGTGTTTTCGCCTAGGCGAGAAATCTTTCGCCCAAGCGAGGAGGTATTCTCGCCCAGGCGAGAGTATTTTCGCTCAGGCGAAAATAGACCTTGCTCTCTGGACTATTTTTGCCCAAGCGATAAATTTTTCGCTCAGGCGAGGGGTATTTTCGCCCGGGCGAAATTGGGCTCGCCCAAGCTAAAAAAAAAATTATTTTTTTTTTGACCTTTTGTTTCTGAATGTTTAGCTCTTTTGGAATGCAATGTATGTATTTAGTAAAACCAATTAATTGATAATTTAAGTTTAATTATATTGATAGTTTAGTGATTTTTTAAAATGTTGAGATTGAAGTGGAGATTGAGATTTAAAAGTGAGTGAATGCATGAGAAGAGATCTATATTGTAATGTGATATTGGTAAGAGTGTTGATAAAGTTTGTCAAAGCCTAGGCATAGTGTTTTCAGGAAAGAAAACACCCGTGTCTGGGTTAGTTAGGAAGTGCATTGTCTAAGGATCGGGTGAACGATTGATATCCTGACTCTACTAGTAGTA
>Ga0209489_107889_pt1 | contig 15252 bp, 5 predicted proteins | sample SiratrowhiteBW_FD_187527 | JGI IMG/M metagenome (GOLD analysis project Ga0209489, IMG submission 187527) | Root nodule microbial communities of legume samples collected from California, USA - Siratro white BW (SPAdes) (version 2) | ecosystem: Host-associated > Plants > Roots > Nodule | place: USA... | reverse complement strand
TTTTTTTTTTTTTTCTTTTTATTTTTTTTTTTTCTTTATTTTTTTTTTTTTTTCATAATATACATTGTATATTACTAAGGTAAAACTTTAGGCAACATTGGAAAACATCACCATCTACATTTTTTTTAAAATGTCTTTATGATTTTTTTTTCTTTTCAATTTTAGTGTTTTTTATTTGTTGTGTTTTATCCAAAAAAAGAAAAAAAGATTAGTATTAATTTTTCAGTCAGACTATCAATTGTCCTTCATCATTCTGGTATTTCTTCTTTTAAGCTTTTTGGGTACTTCTTCAATTGTTATTTTTCGTTACTTGTTTTCGTCCTAAAATTTAGTCTAGATTTATTTGAGATTCATGATTAAAGAAAGCATTTAAATTCATTTATAGAATATATTAAAGATAATAAAATTTTATTAGTCCACCTTAATGACTTATTTAAAGTGTAATATGAATGGTACTAACCACTCTTTATCACCAATTATGAGAGTTGCAAAATTCTAAAAGTTTAAATGGACCTGTGAGCAATTACTTTCTTGTGAAACACCTAACATTAATATTCAATAATAAGGAGAAGTCCTTATCTAGATAGATCATGTTGAAATTATAGTAAACAAAATATTTATCCTTTTGTTTTAGTTCTATAATATTTTCTTATTCTAAATTATTCCCTTTAAAAGTATTTTAGATGGACTAGAAACAATTAATCTACTTTTTATAGAAACAAAAACAAAAAAAAAATTATACTTTAGAGAGACTATAAAATAAAAAGGAGAAAGACTTAAGAAAAAAAAAATATACTAAGCAAAAGTTAAAAAAATATAAATAAAACAAAATATGACCATATTATATAGACAAAAACCTATTTAAAGCACAATATTTCATTTTTGGATCTATAATTTTGTTTAGATATCAAATATTAGAACATTGAAGGAAATTATACTCTTCAATGTTCATAAACACATTATACTTCTACTCTCATAAACCTTTAGTAGTTTTTTGGACTCTCATTTCATTCAATTTAGGACAAAAAACGTTGAATTTTAGTTACTAAGCTATTTTATCTTTAAGGATATATTATGTTCACAATGCATGATCCCATAACCCATAGACACCAAACATATTTTTTGTATAACTATCTCATTTGACCTCAAGCAACAATGATTAATCATCTTTAGAATATGTCGTGTATGTTTTGGGGTTATTTTTATTTTAATTTGGTTCTTATTTTTCGTTTTGGTATACCACCCTAACCAGATTCAGGAGTCCGATGAAGCTAGAAGGAAGTTCTCAAATGCTAAATCAATTTCTTCATCTCAATTTTTTGGAGATCAAAACAAAGATGCAAAAGATTCACAAGTTGCTCTGTCAAGATTTTCAGTACGTGTCTCTATTATAAATTATTGAAACATAGTTTGGATATACACATTTTAGGTAGATCATGGACATTTATTTCGTTGTTTCGGAAAAGGAGCAAAATGAAATAATTTATTTTTCATTTCATTTAACCTTTTGATTGTCACAATGCATACTAATATTTGTCGAATGTGACAAAAGCTATTTTTAAATTTTATTTTAAAGCTTAAATTTCAAATGAAGATTGTTGAGAAGTGATTTTTCTTTTCAAACTAGCCAAAAAAAAAATTAGTCTAATGCCATTAACATTAACATGGGATTTAGCAAAGAGTAGTACTATAGTTTTTTGTTTTTTTTTTAATTGGAAATTAGAATCTCCCAACTTCAAATTTTGATGTTTGACATTGATCATCCTCTTCTATTTTCAGGGTTCAACTTCGATTTCTAGTGCAGATCTTTTTGGTAACTCAATAAATAACTCTTCCATTGATCTTCATGCTAATGACCTCCTTAATCGACTATCTTTCCGTGTATGCTGTTGGATATATAAACTTTATTGTTCATGTCACTGATAATGCTTTTCATATCCTTCAAATCACTTTTTCTCTTCTCCTTATGCTGTTTTGTAGGCTCATGAAGACATTTCTTCTCTTAAAAATATTGCTGGAGAGACGGGAAAGAAACTCAGTTTCTTGGCCTCCAATTTGATAACAGATATTCAGGATAGAATAATCTAAGATTATAAGTTTTGTATATAAAATATCCATTTAATTTGGTGTACTTGACAACCACCTATGTATATAATGTAATTATAGTACAACATACAACAATTAAGAAATACATAATAAAATACTTTTTCTTTTTTTTTTTAAAAAAAAAAGGTGTTTCGCATCATTAATAAGGAATTATTTCCCATCCAAAAAAAAGACCTTATGTAAAATATTGGAACCAGTACCTCGAAAGAGAAATAAACTATAGGCTCTATAATAATAATAATAAGTTATAATACATGACTTTACAATTTTCTTATTGGTCACTAAACGTTGTCTTTATATTTTCTTTATTTTTTTTTTCAAACATTTCACACACACACACAATATATATATATATATATTACTCTCACAATTATTCAATTTTTTTTACAATGACACTATTATTATTATTATTATTATTATTATTATTATTGTTATTATTATTATTATTATTATTATTATTATTATTATTATTATTATCTATTTTTGTAAATATTAGGAAGTTAGTTTATAGCCGATAAATTTATAATTTATAAGTTGGATAGTATATTTTGACTCCCACCAAACAAAAAATATCAATTTTACAATTCAAAACAATAATATTTATTTTACTTTTTAACTTAAAATTCTAATATATATTATTAAAGTGGACGGTAAAGTAAGTATATTTTTTTAGGAGTGTAAAAGTATTATTTTTTATAAATTTTGAACTGATAAACTAATTTATATTAGAAGTCTCTAGTAAAACTAACTAATAAACTAGTTGGTAAGTATAAAATAGTATAAAAGTTTTACTATATAAATGAAATTAATGTTTTTTATATAAAATATATTAATATGCAATTATAATTATAATTTTTAAAATAATTGTTTTTTTATTAAAATTTCAGTGTTTTTTTTTTAAATTTGTATATGATTTTTTTTGGACAAATCATTCTATTTAACGGACTTGATATAATTAGTATTGATCAAATTTCATTTTTATTTATTTTCAAAAATTTAATTTCTTTTATTTCTCAATTTGAATTACTATTATAATGATTTGTTTACAATTTTTATTGTGTGTAGTTTTTACATATCAATCTAATAAAATATTAATTGCTTCAATTTACAATGTTGAGTTTTTTAATTTAAATTAAAAAAAGTAACCAACAGATATAAAAAATAACACAATAATTAACTATCTATCCAAAATTGAAATAAGTAAAAAGAGATTAAGAATAATAAATAAGTATATAACAATATAAAAATTAATAATAAAAAATTAAATCAGATACAATCTAAAAGTCAGCTAAAATAACTTTTACCAATAATAACTACAAGCTCTTAAATAATCTACTTTAATTATCTTATAAAAAAAATTGTATTGATAAAACTAATTTACAAATTAATCAACTAAATTAATAATCAACTTATTTATTTTAACTCGAGTGTTTTCCAAAATTTGTTAATAGCAAAAACAAAAAATTCATCAGCATTCAAATTTCAGTTTACTATTGCATCTCATCACAAGTCGGTGTATTTGTGATTTTATAAACAAGTATTAAATTAAGGAGTTGGTGAAAGATTTTCCACGTGAATTCAAATATATATATAATTTTTATGGGGACTTTTTCGTGTCATGCAGCAAATTCTTTTTGAAAAACAACCATATACAATTAATATATAGAATAAATGGTCATTTTTATCTTAAAATATAAATTATTTATAATTAGAATTCGTTATTAATAGAAATTTCGAGTACGAAAATTATATTTATAATAAAAAATTTATTTCGATAAAAAATTTATTTTGCATTATGTCTAATTTGTATTTGAAGTAAAGAAATATTAAAAGGAGTTTAATATAGCATGGAACCTTGTTTTCACATAAATGGTTACAGTGTCTATTTAAAATCATATTGTATATTTATTCACTTAAACTCTTAAACTACATTAAATTTTTCTTTATAATTTTTAAAGGTCCTCATTAATCACAAATAGATTACAAACTAATGTATGATTATACTACTATCTCATCTTCACTTCTTTATATGATTAGTAATTATAATATTATTTATCGACAAAATAATATAACTTCTGGAATAATTTTCATCAGAGAGGATATACAATGAATAGCTATCTTACTAGTATAATTTCATAATGTAAAGAATATTATAATATTTTTCTCTCTAAGAATAATAAAAATACTATACAAATACTAAAAATACAAAGAACACAATCTGGGTCTTTGCATTCATTTTCTTATTGCTTCTATGAATGCTCACGAATATATCCCTTGTAAACCAACATTTGCGTTGATATTACTTTATCTGCTTATGAGAGACTTTGTTTTCCTTTTAATTTTTTTCTCAATAAATAAACTATAATTGAATGCGAGTTATTATATCATAAGTTATATATTTCTTTTTAGTTATGTGTGATAAAAGTGTTTTGTTGGATTAATATATGGTCTTTCTATGCATATACATGTAAAGATAATAGCTATAAATATTCATTAAGATACCATCAATTTATTTAGATAAGATTTGTGTTTCTACTGATTTTTCAAACCAATAATTAAATCAAGTAAATTAATCATATTTAATGATTAATTTTTTAATTAAAAATGACATTACTCGTATTATAATGTTTTCTTTTTATGGGAAGTTCGTATAATTAAGTTTAATGCAATTATTTATTAATGCATATGGTCACATATGTACACCCAAATATACTTTTGTAAGGTCTTATAAAATAATGAATTTAAAGTTAGGTTATAATTATTATTATCAAAACTTCTTATCTGAAGTATAATCTAATACTCTTAAATATCATAAGTTTTAAATTTCTTGTTTATAATATATAAGGGCATTAGTTAATCATAACAAGATAACACAATTGTAATAAATCTAAAATATATAATACATATCAAATCAATTATGTGACATAAGATACGTGCATCATAATTAAGATTATGCTTTTATATAATATTGATGATCACAATTGTAATAGTTGTATAAATAATATGTTTTATATAAGAAAATTTAAAAGCTTTGAAATTCTATCTTCTATATAATCTATAGTGAAGAGTTTGAATTATATTAACATTATTGTTATAACAAAGACGACTAAGTTGAATAAGTTTGTTTTTGGTAGGAGTTTGATTTTGTGTAAAAGGGTTTTCTATTTAGATTGATTCTATGTTGGTTTAGGTACAATATGTGGTTAAGGTAGTGTTGGTTGTTGGCTTGCAGTAGTCGAAACATAATTCCTTTGAATTATATTGTTAGAGTTATGCAACCATCTTGTTATGATGATTTTGACATTGTTCGAGTTAATGCAAGGTGGTTTGCACCTTTTCACATTGTTGTTCAATGACATCGAAATTCACATGTTGAATGTTATCTAATGTATGACAAGTAGAATAACAATATTAATCGAATTATATTCTAAAAGTTTTTAAAAAAATATTGACTTTCAAAGTCATCATGGTATGAATAAGGTTAACAATTTTGCTTATGTTTTAACTTTGATTTTGCATTAGCTTTGACATGTTCCATTCATTTTTTAGCTCAATCTTCTTAGTGTCGCTCAAAATGCAATTGTTTGAAAAGATGTGAGGATGTTTGAAATCATGTCTTAAATGGTCTATTAGCGAAAGTTGTAGTAGCCTTTGATTGTTATGTCTTGTGGTGTTTAGGTTAGGGTGGGTGGTACTTTGTTTGATTGGTTTAAAATGAATTTGTAGGAGTGTTATCTACATTAAAGGTTCTTCTAAGGAAAATAGCGTAGAAAGTCTCAATAAAACAAAAAGGGTCAACAAGCTTACAAATTTTTAATAAACTCTCTGTAGTTATAAAATCTGTCAATTCTTTCATGAAAGACTTTCCATTCAAGTCATAAGGTCAAAGCTTGATAACTATGATAAAAGGTGTGAGCACAATAATATAAACTCATTTGACTACTTAAACTTGTTGAGGTCATATGATACCAAATTAGGAAAGACATGGTATGGGGTAGAACTTCAAGTTCGTATTTTTCTCATCTATTAAACGAGGTACACCACCATTCCTTGATTTTTAGAAAATCACTAGATTATGATTTGGTTAGACTTTCCTTTATGTTTTGCTAATGTGTGTTGGAGTGTAAATTAGACGGAAACATACGTGATTTTGGTATAATTTGAAGTTTATATTATCTCTTATTTATATATTGAGTGAGGAGAACCACATATAATGATTTTGGTTAGACATTCCTCATAAGAATATTAACTAGTAGAATAAACGTGAACAAATATAACTTAAAATTTGTATTTTGTCTTATGTATTGAGTGAGAGACTCCACTATTATTTAATTATCACTCAACCTCTCAATCATACTCATGATTAATTTTTCTTCAAAATTTATACTCAAAGATCCATGCATTTACTTTCCTTTTGTTTAAGTTGAATAAATAAAACGCATACCAACAACCTTTAAACTAATAAAATCAAACAAAAATCTCAATAAAAAATAATGATCATAAATTACATTTAAAATGTGTATTTTTCACTTAAAGATAAAAATTTTCCATAAATATTTTTAAAACAACCTTTTCTACATAAACTTAAAAAAAAACCATTTTAAAACAAAATAATAAAATATTTAACATTTTGAATTATTTTAAAATTGTAATTCTTAGTTAAGGTGATCAAGTTGATTCTTAATCACTATATGAGTTAAGTAATTCTTTATCACTCATTATTTGATACAACAACACTCTTATAATTTGGAATTTATGAATTTATATTATAAAAATTTATTTTATCTACTGCATATAATACTTACAAGAATTTAAAACATTTAGAAAATATTCTAAATCATAGTGGCGAATGAAAAATATTGAAAAAGATAAAATTTAGATAACACCTATCTTTTTTTTTTTTCAGCGAACTGGTCAAAATAAAAAAAGGATCAAATTTATATAACAATTAATATTGTTTTGATTATCATAATCTGTTACTAAAAAACTAGACACATGAAAATTAATATACAATAAACATTAATATAATAACACTTCTACAGTTAGGAATTTTTGAATTTATATTATAATATTTTATTTTATTTACGGCATAAAATATTGTAAATTTTATAACATTTCAATAAAATTTAGAAAATATTCAAAATCATAATCTTTATATAAAACAATTATCTTTTTTTTCTGTTATCATGTATCTTTTCCTATTATCATATTAGCTATTGTCATATTTTTTTTCCAGTGAACCAGTAAAAATAATAAAATATAATAGTCAGTTAAATATTATTTTGGTTCTCATTATCATTATCTATTAATGTATGGACCTACACTCATAAAATGCATTTAAAATAAAAAGATTTAGATAATAATTATATCTTTCCATTATCATGATCTTTTAATGCACATAGTTAAAAAATATTTTTTATAATATAAAACTTCCCACAAATATTTTTAAAAAACATTTTCAACTTAGACTATAAAAGATTAATTTAAAACAAAATAAAAAACATTTAATATTTTTAATTTTTTTAAAATCTCAATTATTAATCAAGGTGTTCAAGTTCATTCTTACTCTATATAAGTAGAGTGAAAACTAAAAATGATAATTTAAATATCAATTCCTTATCACTTATTATTTGATATAATAACACTTCTACAGTTAGGATTTTTTGAATTTATATTATAATTTTTTTATTTTATTTACTGCATAAAATACTTTAAAGAATTTTATAAATTTGTAAATTTTATAATATTTCAATAAAATTTAGAAAATATTCAAAATCACAGTGACAAATGAAAAATATTAAAAAATAAAATTTAGACAATATACCTATCTTTATCTTCCAGCAAGCAGTAAAAATAAAAAAAAGAATAAAATTTAAATAACATTTATTATTGTTTTCATTATCAAAATCTGTTACTGCAAGAAACTAGACAGGAAAAATATTCAATATCACAAAAGTTATATAATAGTTATCTTTTGTCTGTTATCATATATCTTTTCCTATTATCATATAATTTAGTTGATAATAACAATCTTTCTTCCAGTCAATAAGAAAATATAATATTCAGTTAACAGTTATTTTTGTTTTTATTATCATAATCTATTAATGCATGAAACTGGACTAAAATACATTTAAGATAAAAAGATTTAGATAATAATCATATCTTTCCATCATCATAATCTTTTAATGCAGAGAGATACATGTAAAACAATAAAAACCACAATAGTTAAATTAAATTATATTTGTTGTACAATAAAAAATAAATATTATAAATATATTTAAAAAACACAAGTGCTTATAACTTTTACCTAAGAATTTATATTTCAATCCCTAGTCTGAAAAACACGCGGAATTAAATTATTTCTACATGTTAAATAATTAATTGTCCAAAGTCATATGAAATTCAATATTACTAACATATTTGAGGCCAAAACACCAAACAGTTATTTTTAAATATAAATATTATTATAGTAGACAATAATTATCATAATAATACTGAAAATTTTCTTCTATAAAGATATATAATCTAAAATAGTCTTTCTTAAAATATTTAGTATATTAAGAATAAAAACAGTAAGCATTTTTGTGTCATTTAGTTTTACTTTACAACTTACTTTGACATATAGTTAATCATTAGTTATACTATTATACATAATAACTGAGAAAGTTAGGGTTAGTATTGAGATTAAAAAAATGGTTAGATTAAGAAAATTGTTAGTTTAGATTATATTTTGTCTTTGACACAAGCAAACACTCTACATACAGCATGAGAGAGCATATGGGCAATGTCACTTTCACTAAAAAGATTTTGGTGCCAAAACTCTCAAAACATTAAACCCCTTTTCCCTCTCATTTCAAAAGCTTTTCACCTTCCCTCCTCTTCTTTCCAGTATCAAAACCCTAACCCCCAAACCCCGCTTCTCCAATTTGTTATCCTTTAATTTCTAATCCAAATTCCCCCCAATTTTTTTCAGTTCAAAAGCCTCTACCTTCATTCGTACTAATTCTTCAATTGTTCAACACCATTTAAACCCCAAACTTGTCAACCCTAACTTTACTCTGCTTCGCGAAATTCAATGTGTTTCTCACTCTCTTCACCCGCGAAGTCCGCAGAGGGGCCAATGGAGGTTTCTCCCGCAACCAATTTCTTTTCCGAAACTCCATGTCCCTCAGAATCGGTCGGCGGTCGTTGCGATCATTCTGGTCAGTTGACGGCCGTCGGCGAATCTACTCTTCCAGTGGGTTACGGTGTTTGCGGCGAGGACGCTGCTGTGCAAGAAGATTCTAACACGGCCTTGCAGTTCCGCCAGCTCAACAACGATTCGAATTTGCTGTTGGCTTCGTGTTCACCCGTCTCAGCGGTGGCGCCGGAATCTTGGGTCCCTACCCAAGGAAACTGGCTCTTGGACGAGAACGAGGGTTCAATTGGTGCAGAATCTGTCTATGAAATTGGGCCTTCTACTATGGTTGGGGTCTTTGTTTTCTTTGTTTATTTATTTATTTTTTTTTCTTAATGATTTTTTCTCTAATTTTTTATATTGATGATATCGAGTTCCATTTAACAGGGAGCAGGGCTATCGAATCTTGGAAATACGTGTTTTCTTAATGCTATTCTGCAATGCTTTACACATACAGTGCCTCTAGTGCAGGGTATTCGTGCATGTACTCATAGTTTTCCTTGTGCTGGTGAGTTATTCTTGTTTGAATTTTAAGTTTGGTGTTGTTTATATGTGTTTAGTTCTAATTTATTGGCAGATCTGTAGTGTTGTTGAGGGACTTTGGAGTGAGTGGATTATCTGTAGGATTGAAAATTGTAATCAGCACCTTTATAGTCGGTTGTTCCTTGCTGTTATGTTTATAGTTTGAGTGTCTTTACCATTTCTCTTGCGTAGTTTCTGATTTTGCAGATTGGAAATTTCAGGTTACATGGATGGCTTCTGTGTTATATGTACTTTTCGTGACCAGGTAGAACGTTCCTTGGCTGCTTCTGGACGGACTCTCTCACCCTTCAAATTTGTGAACAATTTGAGCTGTATCCTTCTTTTATGGCTAATGTGCTCATTCGCTTGGTTGGAAGAATTAAGGATTGTCATTAGTAGTGATTTTTGCATCATCATTGGCTTGTGAAATATAACCTTTGAGTATTGCAAGATTGCTTTATTTTTTCACCAATGACTGTTGTAATCCTTAACTATAATAATAACAGATTTCAATTCTGGATTTAGAAGATATCAGCAGGAGGATGCCCATGAATTCATGCAGTGTGCCTTAGACAAACTGGAAAGGTGTTTCCTAGATTTGAAGAAGACTGATTTAAATTTTGAGGAGGATAATCTTGTACAGAAAGTATTTGGAGGTCGTCTCATTAGCAAAGTATGACAGTGAAGTGTATTATTTGTCTTGTGTTTGATAAGTCATCTTTTATTGTTATTTGTATTTTGGTTTTGATTAACAATGTTGTGTTTACTAAATTGGTAATATGTATCTGTTCATTGTGTTTGTGTTTTAGCTTCAATGTTGTTGCTGTGGTCGCACTTCTGACACTTATGAGCCATTAATTGACATGAGTTTAGAGATAGAAAATGTAGATTCTCTTCCAAGTGCTCTGGAATCTTTTACTAAGGTGGAAAAAATTGACGCAAACTTTAGATGTGATAGCTGCAAGGAAGAAGTCTCCATGGAGAAGCAGCTTATATTGGATATGACACCGTCAGTTGCAGCATTTCATTTAAAGAGATTTAAGACAGATGGAATTCTTGTTGAGAAGATTGATAAACATATTGATTTCCCATTGGAGTTAGACTTGCAGCCGTACACCATTTCTAATCAAAACAATGATGTGAGTTCTGGTTTTATAACTGAACTTACATTTACTATTTCTTTACACGTGTGTAGTTTGAGTTGTCTTGCTTCCCTAATGAATTCTGTGCTGACTCATTTTTATGCTGATAGGTACTGATGAAATATGATTTATATGCCATTGTTGTGCATACTGGATTTTCTTCTACTTCCGGGCATTACTTCTGCTTTGTTCGTTCTAGTCCAGACACATGGCACAAGTTGGATGATTCAATGGTATTGTTGTTTCCCCTTTAGATGTCCTTAGATATATTGCATATATAGTCGATGATAAAATGTTAGTTCTTCTTAATGTTTCTTCATGGTACAAAGTAATTGATTGGCTATGGTGTTATTAAGTTAAATATATTTGAATTTTTTTTTATGGTTCATGCCTTTTGGTTTGACATCTTCAATAAACAGTTGCCTTTAAAAGTGATACTACCATAGATAGTTTTGTTTAGTCATAGTACCGTATTTCCAATTTAAGCATATGGAATTGCTATGATTGAACTCTGGTAAGATTCCGTGTTATTCTCCCAACGTTCAGTCTTCCGTAGCTTAAACAAATTCGTTTCTTCTGAAGTTTCTTTTGCGTGTGGTTTGTGCTTTTGTAATAATTGTGTTGGTTAATGTTCATTCTAAAGTTAAACATGTTGTGTCTGGGCTTTTTCTTCAGGTTACTGAGGTATCAGGAGACTCTGTACTGTCTCAGGAGGCCTACATACTGTTTTATGCAAGACAGGGTACTCCGTGGTTTTCTAGTATTATGGAGTCTCAAAAACCATGCCTGGATCCAAATATTTCAAGTACATCTCCTACTTCTGTTTTAGACATTGGTGATGGCTTATCTAAATCAAATCCTAATTTAATTCCAAGTACTGAAAGTGGCGGGGCTGGTGAATCCAAAGGATGTTCTGAGTCTCAGTTTGATTATTTTTGTCCAAACGAACTTACTTTTTCTGAAACAAATGACACTAAAAATGCTACTCATGGCTGTGGACAATTTCTCAACGGGTCAAATCAGGAAAGCGTTTATTTCCATAGCAGCTATAAAGATGTTGAAACCCAAAAGTTGTTCCGGAACAGGGTGACCTTGGATGGTCGTTCCATGTTCGATGGAAAATCATATGCTGAGAATGCTAGTCTATATAATAACTATGACTGTGAGGAAGTTGCTGATTTTAGAGAAAGTGCTGGTGCTTGTTCATTATCTCTGCCTTCGCCTCCGCCCACCTCCCCTCTTGATGATGCTTCAGGTAGTTGAATATACTTCTAAAGGTATTTTTTTCCAGCATTATTTCTATGAATGATTTTTTTGTTTAATAAACTTGAGTTTGATTTGTCAGATAAATTTCGTATCTCACGTGATAATTCGAAGAAGGAGAGTAAGCAGAGCCGTAAAAGACCACTCAATCAGTGTAACGAGAATCCTGAACGACGAGAAGCTGTGAAATATCTTAATAAGGCTGGTGGTACAAGGAGAGACGCACTTCTGAAATATGTTACTCAGGATGAAGTTTCAGACAAGAGAAAAAAAATGGATTCATTGCAGTGTAAGAAAACCAAACTTCATCGCAAAAAATCAAACCAAACATCAGTCAGCCGCCCTGTGGCAGCTGGAATTTCACGGTGAATGGTCTTTTTGGTGTTTTGTCTATGTACTTGAGTTCTTGTGGTGTAAAGCCTAAAGCAGTGTTAATTATGTTAAGACTTCTTAATACCACCACCGAATTGTATAGTTTCACACTCGAGCGAGAGTGCTTGAATGTACTGGTTATCTGTATATGTTCCCTTTCTGCACAGGTGACATATAGCCAGTGAGGACAAGGATGTATAATAAATGGTTACTTGGTAAATAAGATATGATCTTGACATTGATTATTTCTGTCGATGATTACATCCTGTCTAGAGATATAATTAAGTTATAAAGATATAATTAACTGATATAAGTCAGGACAAAGTTCATGTTCTAAATAAATTGTGAGATTAAATCAAAAATAAAATCTGTTTTATGAGATGATATTTGTAATGCTACCATTCTGTGAGGCATTCTTAGTTTCTATTCCGCAGCTCAGTTCCTCTAAACAAAAAATTAGAACTCATTAGTTACTTTTTTGTAGTCATATTATGTCTGTCAATCTGATTCATAGTTGTCATTCACTGGTTTTGTCGCAGATGGATAGACTTCTTAATGTTCTGATTTCATCCCTAGACGCAATGTCCATGGCTTTTCTCAAGTGTTTGACATGGAAATTTTCGCGGTGCACTAGCCTCTACTTTTTTTAGCTGCACTGGTCTTGGCCTTTTTCCAGCTCATTGATATTGACACTTTTGAGATCGGTCGCAGCATTTCCAAGGCGCACTTGCTCATCGTTATCAGATTTTCTGGCCTCAAATTTTGTTTTTTTTTTGTTTTTTTTTTTTACTTTTTTTGGGCGAACTAAATTGTTTTCTTCTAACAAGCTAATGCTTAGCAAGGTTAAGCTGAGGGAATGGTAAAATTACGAGAAATGTCTTCAAATATTATCTGAGTGTCCTATAGGATTCATATTTCTTTTATACTTTGATTTATTACAAATTTTGTAAACGTATCATATGATGTATATAGAAATAAAATATTCTATAATTATTTATATTTATTTTTATTGTTTTATATAGAAAATGGACTCGATTGTGTAGCCTAAACATAGAGTTTTGAGCATCTCTTCCGTACATTTTTATCTGAAATTAGAGTTTATCCCACATGTTATTTATGTATTAAATAAAATCTTATATTCTATAAGGATCTGATTAAATTGTAGAATGTAAGTGAGTAAATTTTATTTTACACATTGATCTCGTGAGAAATTAAACTTATTTTTTTAAATATCTTCAAAAATCAGTAATTGATTTCTTGGTCCAACTTTCCTATTGCGGATGACATTTGTTTATAAAATTCTAGTTAATACTTAGCTTTTCATTTAAGTATTTGTCTAAAATCAATAGTGTGCATGTTTAAGGACGGAAATTACTTACTAAGAAACTTTTCTTAATCAATGTAACATTAAAGATGTCAATAGTAAGTAGCTCTTGAGATATCAAGCGCTTGTTTGGATTGGCTTCCATGCACTTGTAAAATGGTCTATATAATGAATTACTAAACCTGCAACAAGTCCCTTTTCTGGTTCAATTTTTAATGGCTCCTTGCAATAACTCTAATTACTTCAAAATAAGTGATTTTTTTTCTTCTGACTGTATAATCCCGAGGCTTCTTGCAATGGAGGGGTTCTTGCCAATGATATTCTCAAGCCTAGGAAGCACCAATAGAAATGCTGATAGATACTCTTCAATGGGCACTACTTGACAATGTCGTTATTGTTGGGTACTTGTCACTCTTGGAGTCATGCCATGTGAGTGTAATTTAGTTGCTTAACTGTTATCATTTAGTCCACGTAGTTTAATTTTTGTATGTAAAAGTAATGTTCACTGCTTCCTTACCGTAAACAGCAAAAATAATCTTTATAATCCTGCCGCCATAAGAGGGGAAAAAATCCAGTGACTAATTGTTATAATCATAATGTTGTGGCGACTATATAACATTGTAACCAGATAACTGCCAGCAGAAGAAAATAGCCTCCTTTAAATTATATATTTAACCTCATCGTGTGAGGGTAATGGTGATCCTGTATTGAAGTTTGGCCTCCACCAGGCGATGATGACCCTGCAACACCCTCATGCGCATATGTAACCTCCACATGGTTCTATCCCTTTTCTAAAGGCACTTCAAACAGACTATTGTTGAAGGTCAAAGAAATATGCATGGTATGGTCCAATTTCAACATTCCCCCTTGTAACTATGAAAGCAAGATTCTTGAACAACCATAATGAGCACCACTGGAGAGGGACAATTATCCTAGGTAATGTAATATCCCACAAATATATATAATAAAGAATACGTATAGAAAATTAGCAGGGAATATTTTAAAGAACCTAGAAAGAGTTTAACGTCATGTCTAATAGCTACTCATAATAACTTCCCTGTCATGTACTGTATGGGAGACTTTCACACCAGAAACCATGTAATGTTGTGTAGTTCTTTTGAAGACAAAAAGTGTTATTTGGACTGAGGAATTGGAAGATGAACCTCCACTGAAGGAGAAAAATAAATGTTGAAATGATGTTAAAAATATATGAACCGTCAAGCTGTGATAGATATTTGCAGAAAATATGGAGTGCAAAACTAAACTTAGGCTAACACTTTACAATCATATTTAATTATATATATATATATATATATATATATATATATATATATATATATATATAT
>Ga0209489_107887_pt1 | contig 15260 bp, 8 predicted proteins | sample SiratrowhiteBW_FD_187527 | JGI IMG/M metagenome (GOLD analysis project Ga0209489, IMG submission 187527) | Root nodule microbial communities of legume samples collected from California, USA - Siratro white BW (SPAdes) (version 2) | ecosystem: Host-associated > Plants > Roots > Nodule | place: USA... | reverse complement strand
AGCGAGCTAGGTGTTTGACCGTGGTTGTTTGGAGTGGATGGTGATATTTGAGGGCGTAATGGGAGAGAAAAGGAAGGTGAATGGGAATAGGGTGGCCGTCGGGTGCAGTATGTGACGACGGGAGGCACTGCAATGTAGGGGAGGTGTTTTTGGTGACTATGCTGGTGAGGTGTGGTGGCTAGAACGTGGCAGCGGTCTCCTGGCTCTCGGTGGTTGTTGTTATGGTCGTTCGGAGGTGATGAAGGAGATGTGGCGACATTGTAGGAACGGTGAAGATGGAGGAAAGGGTGGCAGCGTGGCAAGGGTTGGACTTGGTTGTTCGGTGGAGCATCGCTGCATGGATTTGGAGGTGCAGTGGGAGTGAGAGGGCAAGGATGGGGCGTCGTGACTCTTCCTAGCTATGCGAATGGCAGCCTAGGAGTTCGACGGAGATGGTGGCGCTTTCTTGGTTGAAGTGGTGACTAGGTTTCAAAGGTGGAACTGGCTAGGATGATGGTGATGAGTGGTAGAAGGTGACGGTGACGTTACCATGATCACCGGCAACGTCAATGGAAAGGAATGGGGGTGTTTGACGCTACACAACTGTTTAGTTTCAACGACGACGAGGGACTCGGTGGTGGTGAGGCTATGTTAGAGGGTGCGTGTATGGTGGCATCATCGTGGGGCTCGTGACGGTGCAGCTGTTGCAGCAGAAGTTATTAGAGGCCAGGCTCGATAGTGGAGGTAGTAGGGGGAAGAAGACAAGGTGAGGCGTGATGGGAGGCGCCAGAGAGTGCTGCGGGAGGTGCTGGTCTAGTGGTGGGAGGACATAAGGGGGGTGGTTGACGTTGTGGCTAAGGTTGGAGAGCATGGTGGCATAGGTTGGGCTGCCGTGGGAGCTGTGTTGACGGTGGGGGAACTATGTATGGAAGTAGATGACGTATATGAGATAGCATTATGGTCTTACGGTTGCTTGGTGAATGGTTTGGGAGGAAGGTGGCTTGATGGAGGCGTAGTGGGAAGGCGTTTAGGTGGGGAAGTTAGGATGGTGCGAGAGAGTAGAGCATGGTGAAGGCATTTTGGTGTAGGTAGATAATGTTATTTTGGTTGTTGAACGTAACAGCAGGGTCTCGGTTTTCGGTTGCTGTGTAGTGGGTAATGTTGAGATTCTTTAAGTGCTTTCTCGGGTGACGACGACCATTTCTCATGGATGGTGAGGTTCAGCGTTTGTTGAATGGGGTAGTTGAGGTTGTGCCCTCACAATGTTGAATGCTAGAGAGCTAATCAGGGAGTATCATGGGGATTCCAATAATATAAGAACTTTGGAAGTTTGTGAGTTTGAGGTGATGAGGTTACTGAAATGAGGTTTTGGTTTCTTGGGCGTGAGAACATGCAACCAAGGAGTGAACCCAGAAAGGCATAAAGATTAAGACCATACCAAAAGCAACAATCTCAAGTAAAAGTCATCCTACTTTATTCAAATTTATATTATCATTCAATACATCTAACATAGTTTAATACTTTTGATTTATAGCACAGATTCATAGGACAACCATAAGGCAATCATAAACGGAGAGATAACCCACTGATATGCATAAAAACCAGAAGGTTCATTCACCTATTGAAGATCAACTCCAGAAATGTCTTCTTCTTCCCTTGTTATTACTCTTTCAATTTCTTGTTTCTTCTCCGTAATCGCTGATATTCTGAGCTAGTGCTCTTTCAATCTTCTCTGCTTCTCTGTTTTTTCTAACTTTTGTGCCTTTGCTTTTCTCGAGTAAGGAAAGGATCCCCCAAACTTCCCCTGTTGTTTGCAATATATCCCCCAAAAACCAATGGATGGCAATGTGTCTTTTTTTTGTCTTATCAGAGGACATTCCCTCCCTGCTTTTTACCAGCCTCGGGATCGTTCTTGCAGGGGGACATAATTGCTTTTTGCAGGGAGACCAAAAACCGTTCCTGCATGGTGGTGGAGCAGAGACCTTGGTGCTGCAAGTGAATTTTGTTGCACTTAAAGATACCGGGATCCCAAAGATACCGGGATCCCAAGCATAGTGGGCTGTGAGGAATGGTGTTATAACACCAACTTGGAGGCCCAATAGGCGCTTATGAAAAGAAAGGGGGTGTGAGACACAATAAACTTCAATTTCATTTTCTAGTCAAAGCAAAAACTTATTTTTATATTTTCTAAAGTGATAAACAAGGTAAGAAAACTCAAATCATATTTTTTTTTTCTTAAAATGAGACAAAAGATATTGACAAGCAAATTATATTTTTTTTTTGAATTTTTTTGAAAGTAAGAGAAAAAAAAATATAAGCAAACAATAGATTTAAAGATGAATGTTTGATTGATTTTTTCCTAATTAATAAAAACACATATTTTTACAACAAAATTCAAATTTGATTAAATAACTTTTTTTTTTTGAATTTTCTTTAAAAATCAATATATATTTTTACATTTTTTGAAATAAATTTCATTCATCCGGACGAAATTAGGTGTTGACAAAAGTAGCATGTGTGAACTTGTTAGAATACTAAATTTTGATGATTTAGTAATTAAGTGCTGATTTGATGATGGAAAGATTATTATATATATTATTTTGTGAATTGAATGATATGTATTGATGTTAATAGTGGAATGATGAATTTAAGGTTATATATTTGGGATAATGTATGAGTTATGCTTGTTCGTGTACATTAAGTATAGCACGTCTATATTTTAATAGAGATCATCTAGCTTCACTGATGGTCTAAGTCATGTAGACTAAGATATCAGGTGGTGAGAAGCTGATGAGGGAGTTCATACACACCGGGACCGCTGGTAGACACTCAGTATCTTACCCTGATCCTTTCCCTTAAATTCGCTAGTAATCTAAGGCTAGGTATTGAATTAGATGTTACTCTCTAGTATGGACAGACTTAATGGGTCTTCCAGAAGACAATAGGTTCATGTATGGCCTATATGTGTGTTGTGGTCCATGTGTGGCCGATGCGTGTGATGTAGTCCATGTGTAAGCGATATGTGTGATGTGGTCCACATGAGCCATTTATGTATGATGTTCGATATGAATACTTGAAATGAAAATGTATTTGGTATTGAAACTTTTTATGTCAATTTTTAAAGAAATTCTTATGAATGACTAATATGATTTGTTCTTTTTGCATGTATTAAATATTTTATAAAATTTTATTTTCATTAGCTTACCCTTACTTTTCATGTTATTTTGTGAATTACGATGATTGTACTACGTACATGAGTAGATAAGGATGCAGATACTTGAATGCCTAAAAGAGCTTAGACGTTTATCTTGGATTTAGTTATATGAATGAATGTATTTTACATATGTTGTATGTTTGTATAATCACTATTTTGAAATATCATGTACCTGGTATAAATCCTTTCTTGGATCTACTGCATAATAGTCTATATATTTATATTTTGGGGTGTTACATTTTATGGTATCAGAACAGTTTGTCCTTAAGAGGACCTGAGGGTAGTGGGTTTGTTAGGTTTTCTCTATTTGCAAATATTTGTTTAAGTCTGGTTCCAAGGCATAGTTAAAAGTTTTGGTTGGATGATGGATAAATGATCTTTGAAATTTTGGTTGCATTTGGGTTGAAATGATTTTTATGAATTATGATGATGAAAGTATTAAAAAAGAAAATAATCTTAGTGGTGAGGGTGCACACTCATGACTAAATTAAGATGAATTTCTATCTTAATTCTAAATGTTTAAAGTATATTTGAAAGATATCTTTTAGATGACTGATTATCTTTTGTGTGTAGCTTGATGTTAGACATATATTCAATTCTAGCATAAAATGTTTTCTTATGCTAAATGTTGTTTGTAAACTTTGACATTGTCTTCTAGGTTAAAAGTTTTACACCAACATTATTTTTGTATAGCATTTTGATATTGCAGTAGGTGTTTTGATGTTTTGGATAGACACAAATTCTAAGTGAAATTGAGACGTCTACCTTTAGAAGATCTAGATAAAACTTTTTTAGATGAATTGACTCATTAATAGTTTCATTCTTTTAGTTTAGGACGAATAAGAAGTGGTACCATCAAATTACAAGGATAGGGAATGAATAATTACACAAAGGATGTGGAGTGAGTTACAAGTTAATTATTTCATGATACATTTTTAGATAAAGTTGATTGTGAGAGCTAGATAAGCAGTACCTCGACAATGTAGAGATTTACATATGCTTTTCATGAGGAACCTTTAAGGTTACCTTTCAAGATAGAAGTAAATTTTTATTTGATCTAGTGCTTCAGGTGAAACTAATTTGGTGCATGGCGTGAGGCTAGTGTTAATGACACCTTATAAGCTGACTCTAACTGAGTAGTAAAGATGAAAAAGAAATGAGAGATTTGATAGAGAAAATAGTTTATCCGATCATAGTGTGTCATCATGAAAAGAATCAATGTTGTTGGTAAAGAATAAGTGGGAAGGATCTAGGTTATGTGTAGATTGTCAACACTTAAATGAGATTGTTGAAGAATCATAGTTTAAGGGATCCAGTCACATGAAGTATTAATGTTTTCCTAAATAGACTTGAAATCTCGGTATCCAAACATTTAAGTTAAGAGTGAATATGTGTAAAATGGAACTTATGGACCCATTTATAACCATTAAGAGTGTGTAAGAACACCACTTGGAAGGACAAGTGCTCTAGAGATATTCATGGATATAATTTCTCTTATCTTTTTAGACAAATCTATTGTAGTTTATATAGATGATATGTTTATGTATCATGTACTTAGGAGGAGTGTGAATAACATCTAAAGACAATGATGCAATTCACAAAGAAAAATAGAATAAGTGAGAGCTTTGTTAGTGAACATGAAATTTTTGTGTGTATGTCATTATGACTTAAGGAATCAAATGGATCCAACCAAAGGAAAGACAATGTTTTAGTGGGATATCTTAATAACTGACATAGAGATCAAAAGTTATATCGATTTGATCGATTATTATAATAGGTTAATATAAGGGTTTTCTAATATAATAATGTTGTCACTACGACTTAACCATAAAAAATAAGGTTTTGCCTATATGAATAGATGAGATCGAAATCTTCTAGAGTGGTAGCAAGGATTGACTAGTTTACTAGTATTGAAATTTTTGGCACGTGGAAACTTCTTGAGTATAAGATATTACATCATAAGTTAGATCATGTGAGGAAATATGAAAAGTGGATGGTAGGTTATGTTTATAAGAAGCTAAAAGTTCATGAGAAGAATTACTCAAGTCGAGACATAAAGATAATGATAATGTTACTGCAGTATAGATCTAGAGACACTACATTCATGTTGCTTAGTTTCACATGTCTAGCACCGTAAAGACCTCAAATACTCATTTGATTGGAAATGACTAGATATGTGACAAAAGGGATTGGTGACACCATTAAATGTTAGGATTTCTAGTTTTTGTATCATTTATAGAAGGAGAATCTAGTTAAAGACACTATGAGTAAGAAAATAGTCCAATTGTTGAATGTGATTGTCAATAACTTAATTTAATTGAGTGTTAGGTATTAAACTAGCTAAGGATTTCACGATGAAAGTAAATGGAGATTTGATGTTTAAGTGAAGGTTTGTGTACTTGAAAACAAAAAGTTAGAGAATATATTATAGAATGAGAGTTATAAGAACATATTAATTTGCCTCAAACATAACTAAGATGTATCAATACCAAAAGTTTTTTAAGGGTTCAATATCTAGAGGAATTGGTTGAGTACGTCTGCATCTGTCAGACTAGTTGGAGGTCGAAGTGGAACATCAAAGACTTGGGTGAATATTACAAAAGTTGGACAATATTAGGTAGAAATGAAGTAGTATTATTATATGATTGGTTTACTTTTTTTTCACGATCAATGATAGTATATAATGTAGTCAAGATAGTAGTAGACCAAGTAATGAAGAATACATAATTTCTTAAGAGAAGTTGGTAGAATTTTAAAAGATTATGATTTTTAGTTTGAGTACTATCTTGAGAAAGAAAATGGTATTGCAGATGCTTAGAGTCACCAAGAAATATAGATATTGACACTTAAGAGTTGGTAGTTGGAGTTAAGAGGAAGTTTCAATAGTTTGAATTTGGAAGTGGTTGTATCTTCAAATTATATTAGTTGTATTATACTTGCTATACTTCGTGAGTCTCGAACAAAATGTGAAAGAAAAGTAATGGGTGGATTTGAATTGAAAAGCATTTGAGTTAACACATACAAATGAAACTAAAGACTTTGTTTCGGAAATGATTGGTATCTTAAGATTTAGAAGCAAAATAATTGTGTTAGAGAATGATAAATTGAGGCAGATGGATTATCTAAGAGTCATGAAAGCAATCTCAACTTACAACTAAGTATAACCCAAGGGTATCAAGATTTCAGGAAGTCTTGTAATGGCATGGAACGAAGGAAGATATAGTCAAATTGTAGTTACTTGTTTATCTTGTCAAAAAATTAAAGACTAGTAGGTATGTTAGCATAGTTAGACATTCTCATTGTAGAAATGGAATAATATTTTTAGAGGTTTTATCACCTACTTGTCACGTATAGTGAAGAAACATGACTCAATATGGGTAAACATAGATAAATTAACTAAGACTAGACATATTCCTACATCTCACGATTTGAAGCTCTATGTACGTGAGTTATTGATTTCTACCAACATGCAAGATGCAAAGTCCTACACCCCTCTTTCTACTTCATGCGATTTGACTCCAATGTCTAATGCTCTCTCATGTGATATCTGTGAGTCCCATCGTATTACCAGTTCCCTACAATATTTATTTCTCACCCGCCGAGATGTTTCCTTCTCAGTGAATAAACTATCACAGTACATGCAAGCTCCCACTAAAATTCACATGAAAACTGGCAAGCGTCTACTCTGCTATCTCAAGGGGACACTTGACCATGGTCTTCGCCTCTCTCGCGCCACAGATCTCTCTCATAGTATTTTGTGATTTTGATTGGGCTGGAAATACTCATGATCGCAAGTCTATTGTTACCTGTCTTTTTTATATGGGCCCAAAGTCATCTCTTGGTCCTCTAAGAAGCAACCCACTGTTGTTAAATCTTCAACATAGACTGAATATCGAACTATATAGCGACCATCACCGCTGAACTGTTGTGGTTACGGGAACTATTAAAGAAACTTGGTGATCTAATCATCAGGACACCGCAATTGTTCTCTGATAATATTGAAGCTACCTACTGCTGTGTCAATTTCTATTCCATACTCACCCAAAACATATTGTCATTAACTATCATTTTATTCGCAACCTGATTGTTTCTAAAGAACTTTAAAATTTAAAAGTAATAATAGTTATTTAAAAAAATAGTTGATAAATTATAAAAGTAATGTACAAGTAATTTCATTTTATTAAATAAAATAATAAATAGAGATTTTTATTTAATGAAGCATCTAAAAATAGTTAATTTATCTTAATTCTAAAACTTATTTACTATCTTAATTATTCAGTACTAAAACCAGACATATTAGAAACTTAAATAATATTAAAGTATTTAAGTCTTAAATAGATAAGATTAATAAAAATATTTGAAAAAAATATTTTGTTTCATATATATTAGGAATAATCTCTAGAAAGAATGTAAATTTATAACAAATTTAATTTTGCTAGATTAATTAATTTTGTTATAGAAGATTCTCTTAGTTATACAATATGTATTCATTTTATATTTAATTATTTGTATTGAATAAAATTTAATTTATATATATATAACATGAAAGTACAATATTTGAGAATGGTGATATTAATTTTAGTACATAAACTTAAAAAAACTTAATCTTTACTATAATATATACCTACTGAATATTTTTTTACTTCAATTTTTGTTATAAAATAATATTTCAAATAGTAGTATGATGATAAATTTTTTTACTGTTTAAACACGTGTCAATATTTTACTTACATCTTAATTAATTTTTTGAATAATAATGTTTTTTAGTAGGTGGGAAGGAGGAGAGTAATAATTTCTGTAGCATAATAAAAGGCACCCCAACGCAGCGCAAAGAAGAAACTTGTTCACAGAATGGCTTCCATGTTTGAACTTGTTTTGTTGGGAATCTTATTTTCTGCATTGGTCTTTACATCAGGTAACAATTCAAAATCTGATTTATTTCTTTTAAATTTGGATGTGTGTATGCTTCTGAACTTTGACTATTTGATCGAAGAATGAGTGATATAAGGAAATATTATGTGAATTCCAAGTTCTGAACTGTTATTTTACAATCACAGATTGTACATGGATCTGAATCTCTAATCGCATGTGCATGGTTCTGTAATCCCATTTGGATGGTTTATTGAAAAAAAATCTGGATTTATTTAATAAATATTTTCAACTTTTTCTTTGTGACAGGACAACCTGTGATGCTGAACCCATGGATCGACTGTGCTGGACCGTGCATGTCTCATAAGAGTTGTAACTTCAACTGTCACAACCTAGGATACAAAAATGGAGGGTTCTGTTCAACCTTCAAGTGTTGTTGTTTCAGAACTTGATCCACTGTACTGTTGTTCAATTCTCAGTTGTTGTTTCTCAACTTAATCCGTACTGCTTTTCAGTTGTTGTTGTTGTTTCTGAACTTAGATCCACATTGTTCAATTTTAAGTTGTTTTTCAGTGTTGTTGTTTCAAACTTAAGCAATGCATGCATCCCTCTCACCAAAACATAGAAAAAGACAATAAAGAAAAGGTTTAATTTAAGAAAGAACAGAAACAACAGAAAAACGGTGTGGACATAATATGGTTATGGAATAAATTTGACACTGTTTAACCAAGGGAAGTAAACACAGATACCTTTGTTTTGAAGGCTGTGTATGGAATAGAATATATGATGGAAGCAGAATTGGGAATATAATAAGTTTAACACGGTTTCAGAAAAAAAAAAAATTATCATCACCTTATCCATTTTAAGTAACCCTCTTAACTATAGAAAAGAATTAAAAAAACAGAAAACGCTAAGATTGAATTTAGCAAAGAGAAGAAAGTGGTGTATATCAACTTTGAAGGGAAGTTAATAATGAAAAAATTTGACATTTAACCAAAGGAAGAACTAAGGCTTGCAGTTACTTGCAGGCAGCAATAATTTTCCATAACCACATGACAGAGGGATCACAGATTCAGAGTTAAAGCACTCTCTGCAGTATCAGTAGCTGGAAGTGCTCCTTCATAATTGTATGTTCCTTTTGTATTAGTTTTGGAAGTCATATTTTAACTAGAATGGTATCCTAGACACATACCATTATTCTTCTTATGCGTTTCTATCTCGGCATCCCACAAAAAGTATGTGTTTTTCTTGTACCCTTCCTCTGTCTGTGTATACCTCGGCATCCCACAAAAAGTATGTATTTTTCTTGTACCCTTCCTCTGTCTGCATATAATAGCTTTCAGTGTTTTATATGTACTTAGACATACACTTTATGTATACTAGTTAGAGTACAAGTGAAATTAGGCATGGATATTTGTTTCTTATTGAATTGCTATAGATAAAAACTCTGAATCTGAAAATTCTTTTATGGAAATAACAGTAGTATCTATAGTGATATATGATACTTGAGTAGCATGTCACATGTTTCCATATATAATGTAGGAGTTGTTTTCTCTAATTATTTTCCTTTTTATAAAATTTTTCTATTTACGCATTAAAAAAAGCTCGCATTTTACTTATACGAAAACGTGATGGATAAAATTTGTAAATAATCTAAAATTATCTAATAAATTAGTATTTATACGAGCCACATCCATTAACGTAATATCAAATTTGTAATCTATATTTATTATTATTATTATTATTATTATTATTAAGTATAATATAATAATACTAATATTATTATAAATAAAATTAATATTAATATTATTATTAATGATATTATTATTAGCAATAATAAAATTAATAAAAATAATATTATTATTTGTATAATGTTAATAATAATAATATTATTATTATCATTATAATGTTAATAGTATTACTAATTTTTATTAATAATAATAATATTGTTATTAATAATAATAATAATAATGTTAATATAACTGATAATAATAATAATATTAAAATTATTTAATAATACTTAAAACATTAATAATGTTAATAATAATAATAATAAATTTTATTAAATTAATAATTAATATTACCTGCATTGCTTTTGATGTCTTTTTCATGCTTTAATGTGTGAGATCTTCACACCTACCCAGTAAGGACTTTTTCTATTTAATTACTAAAGAAATCTTCACACCTTCTACCTATTTAATTACTAAAGAAACACAAAAGGATGAGGTTTTTTGCCCTTTAGAAGAAGAATTTAAGAGATGAAATGAAATTCCCAGATAAAGTTGATAGATATGAAAGGTCATTTTTGAAGATTTCACCCCTATGTTTCTTTCTTCTCTCCTAATGGAGATGGTTAAGACATTATCTTTATATTTTGTTTTTTAAAAAAGACAGTTAAAAAAATAAAATTAAAAATAATTAAAACACAGTTCTGAAATTAATCAGAATGGTGAGTTAACTGAAATGATAGCAAAATATCTAAAGTGATTTTAGAAAAAAAAAAATGTGTCACCTTCATAATTAAGGACTTCATGCCACATTCATTCACTTTGGCAACTATAATCCCAATTAATAACAGTGACATAATGAAGCATTCCTACTAAAAGAAAATCAGCAATTATACTGCACTTATCAGTTCATCTTGATAATTAGTTAAACACAATTTTATCATTTTTCAACATTTTAAATTTTGAATATCTAAATAAAGTCTTTATACAAAAAATTATTATAGAAACAGATTCTACCAATATTTTAATGAAAATTAAATATGCAACACCAGTAATTTCACTTTTCTAAATTAGAATTCTAAAATAAAATATATAAAATATATAAGTTAGTTTCCCTTACTTAATTCGAACAGCTACTCTTCCAAAAGAGTTTAAAAAACCTAAAAATATAGGAGTATTCTAACTTGCAACACTCTATCCTGTTTTAATTTGATTTGTGTGTCATACTCTCATGAAAGATATTACCAATAATAATTATTATAAATTATAAAAGTAATGTACAAATAATTGCATTTTATTAAATAAAATAATAAATACATATATTGAATGAAGCATTTAAAAATAGTTAATTTATCTCAATTCTAAAACTTATTTACTATCTTAATTACCAAATATAATAGAAACTTAAATAATATTTAAGTATTTAAGTCTTAAACAAGATTAATACAATTATTTGATCCACTGTGCTGAACCGTGCGTATGAATTGCAACTTTAACTGTCGCAACTCGAGATACAAAAATAGAGGGTTCTGTTCAATCTTCAAGTTGTTTGCAAACTTGATCCACATTGAACGGTTCAACTTTGTTGTTGTTTTCCAACTTAATTACGTTATATTGCTTTTCAGCTGTTGTTGTTTCTCAACTTAGATCCACATTGTACTGTTTAATTTTCAGTTGTTTTTTAGTGTTGTTGTTTCCTAACTTGATCCACGTTGTACTCTAGAGCAAGGATCATTGCATGCACTTGTTTTCAAACTTGTTCACATTGTACCATGTAGCAATGCATGCACAGAATAGAACGGATCCATGAATGAAAAATATTTGCAATAGTGATTCTAAGCTATTCTCCATAAGCTTATTAGTGTTATTTCAATGTTCTCTTTTTTCTATAGGCTTATCTCAATTATTACTCAGAACTTGTTCTATCATCTTCTTGATTAACTTTATATGGTATATACTTGGTTTCATATAACCTTAAACTATATTTTTTTCTTCATTCCTTAAAATAACGAAAAGTTATGTTTTACTTTTTAATATTATATCATATTAGTTAACTGTTTAGACACTAAGAAAACTAAATAATGGTTTCAAGTGATATAATGTAAATGTTATAGGCATGTTAAAATAGAAATTTATTCAATTTTAAGTTGTTCAATTTATTCAATTTAAAATAAAAATTCAGTTATATAGGATCTAATGCCATCTCCTGTCTTCTAAGAAGCAACCCATTATTGTTAAATCTTCAAATGGAGACTGAATATCGAACAATAGCGATACCACTACTGAATTGTTGTGGTTACAGAAACTATTAAAAGAGTTTGATGATCCAATCATCAAGACATTGCAATTGTTTTCTAATAATATTAAAGCTACCTACCTCTGTTTCAATTTGTGTTTTATACTCGCATGAAGCATCTGGTCATTGGCAATTCAAAATCTGATTTATATCTTTTAAAGTTGGATGTATATATGTTTCTGAACTTTGATGTCACACATTTGTGCACAGACAAAACAACTGGGGAACAATTTGCATGTAAAACCATTGCCAAGAGGAAGCTTGTGAACAAGGAGGATATAGAGGATGTGAGAAGAGATGTGCAAATCATGCACCACCTCTCAGGCCAACCTAACATTGTGGAGCTCAAAGGTGCCTATTAGGATAAACAATCGGTGCATTTGGTGATGGAGCTTTGTGCTGGTGGTGAACTTTTTTATCGTATCATTGCTAAGGGACTTGTGTATGATTCATTGAAAGATGAATCGTGACATTGGAGAAGATAGTTTCCACCAAGCACATGTGTATGATTCATTGAAAGAATATTCAGTCACAAAATTGTATCCCGGTTGTTCTACTTTTTCCCGCTTGTCAACAGTATTGCGATTATTTAATATCAAGACAAGGAATGGATGGACTAATAAAAGTTTCACCGAATTGCTAGAACTGTTTCATCAAATACTTCCAGAAGGTAATACATTGCCAAGCAGTCACTATGAGGCGAAGAAGATATTGTGTCCAATAGGTATGGAGTACCGAAAAATACATGTTTGTCCCAATGATTGCATATTGTACAGAAAAGAGTTTGAAGGATTGCATAAGTGTCCTAGATACGGGGTTTCAAGATACAAAGTAAAGGATAATGACGGTAATGATGATGACATGAGAAAGGGTCCTCTAGCAAAAGTATTGTGGTATCTTCCAATCATACCCCAATTAAGACGGTTTTTTGCCAATGTTAATGATGCAAAGAACTTGACATGACATGCAAATGAAAGAAAATGTGATGGGTTGTTACGACATGCTGCCGATTCACCACAATGAAAGAAAATTGACTCTTAGTATCCTGAGTTTGGAAGAGATCCAAGAAATCTCAGACCTGGTCTTGCAACAGATGATATGAATCCATACGATAATTTAAGTAGCAAACATAGTTCATGGCCTGTTTTGCTAATTATTTATAATTTGCCGTATTGGTTGTGCATGAAGAGAAAGTATATGATGTTGTCTATGATGATATCAGGACCAAGGCACCCCAAAAATGACATAGATGTTTATCTAAGTCCTCTGATAGAAGATTTGAAGTTGTTATGGGATGAAGGTGTTGAAGTTTTTGATGCATATGAAAAGGACAATTTCAATTTGCGAGCATTGTTACTATAGACTATTAATGATTTTCCAGCATATGGAAATCTGAGTGGTTATAGTGTCAAAGGACATCATGCTTGCCCAATATGTGAAGAGAACACGAGTTACCATCAGCTAAAATATGGGAGGAAGACATGTTACATTGGCCATCGAAAGTTTTTGAAACGTAGTCATCCTTATCGCAGGTTGAAAAAAGCTTTTAATGGTTGTTAGGAAGATAAAACTGCACCTCCACCCTTAACTGGTGACATAGTTTATAATCGAGTGAGCTACATTGAAGTGACTTATGGGAAAATTGTCAAGCATAGTGGGGTGAAAAACATATGGAAGAAGAAATCGATCTTCTTTGAACTTCCATATTGGTCCAAGAAGTTAGATGTTAGACATTGCATAAATGTAATGCACGTGGAAAAGAATGTTTGTGATAGTATAATTGGGACATTGCTAAACATTAAAGGAAAGACAAAGGATGGAATAAATGCTCGTAAAAATCTGGTTGAAATGGGTGTTCAGTTGGAGTTACAACCACAACCTCATGGTAAACGAACTTACTTGCCACCAGCATGTCATACTCTGTCAAAATCTGAAAATATCAGTTTTTGTAACTGCTTGCGAGGAGTTAAGGTACCACAAGGATACTCTTCAAATATCAAAAGTCTCGTCTCAATGGAAGATTTAAAACTCATGGGCTTAAAATCTCATGATTGTCATGATTTAATGCAAGACCTTCCAGTGGCTATTCGTGAAATTCTATCAAAAATGTTAGACAAGTCATCACTCGCGTATACCTATTCTTCAATGCTATTTGTAGGAAAGTAATTAATCCTACTAGGTTGGATGACGTAGAAAATGAAGCTATCATTCTCTTGTGTCAACTAGAGATGTATTTTCCACCATCCTTTTTTGATATCATGGTTCATTTAATTGTTCATCTAGTGAGAGAAATTAGATTATGCAGTCCTGTGTTTTTACGATGGATGTACCCAATTGAGCGATGCATGAAGATATTCAAAGGGTATGTGAAGAATCCATATCGACTTGAAACATCTATTGTTGAGAGATATATTGCAAAGGAAGCAATAGAGTTTTGTACCAATTATATGTCAGAAGTAGATGCTATAGACGTCCCGAAGACTAGGTATGAAGGAAGGCATGAAGGCAAAGGCACACGAGGTGTGAGGGTAATTCGAAAAGATCAACAACAGGTACTCCAAGCACACATGTATATTTTGAACAATACTGACAATGTTCTTCTTTTCTTAAATGAACGCAAAATGTTGTTGAAGTCAATGAATCCACGTGCAAATGAGAAGTGGTTGTTGAATGAACATAACAAGATGTTTTTGAAATGGTTTAAATAGAAAATTGGTGAAAGGGCTTGTGATGTTGAACATTTGAAATGGTTAGCACGAGGACCTAACTTTGATGTCATAACATGGTCTGAATATGATATTAATAAGTTCTCTTTTTACACAAACACTTAGGATAAAAAAAGTACAATGCAGAATAGTGGTGTCACCCTTGAGGTAGAGTCAATACACTTTGCTAGTTTAAAAGATAATGAAAACGTATTAGGCTGAGTTCAAGAGGGGGGTGAATTGAACTTTGAAAACTTTTTTATCTTTTTGAAACAGTGAAAACAATTTTCACAAACTGAAAAGATTTAACGAATCTCAATGATGGAAAATATAATGTTCAGCGAAAATAAACTGACTTCAATTTCGAATGAATTGATTTATTTCAATATCAGAGAAGACAGTCTATACAGGCTTATCAGATCTTATACAGTTTACTAAAAACTAGTTCAGAATTATTTCAAGATAAAGAA
>Ga0209489_107884_pt1 | contig 15263 bp, 6 predicted proteins | sample SiratrowhiteBW_FD_187527 | JGI IMG/M metagenome (GOLD analysis project Ga0209489, IMG submission 187527) | Root nodule microbial communities of legume samples collected from California, USA - Siratro white BW (SPAdes) (version 2) | ecosystem: Host-associated > Plants > Roots > Nodule | place: USA... | reverse complement strand
AAAAAAAAAAAAAAAAAAAAAGAATAAAAAAAAAAAAAAAAAAAAAAAAAAAAAAAAAAAACAAAACACTGCAGACAAATTAAAATTTACGAAATCTCAAATAAAAACCTAGGGATCCACAGTTCACAGTAAACGAAAAGCACCTCTCTCGTCGACCACATCCAGCGAGCAATGGACGATGTGGTGGAGCTTGAGAGCATCATCAGCTTCCGTGAAACTCTGTATGTATAGCGGATTGTTCTGCACGATTTCACAGAAAAAAAGAGTTTAAGTTCAGATCGGGATCGGAAAACGGGGATTTTGTCCGGCGACATTGAAATCGAGTATGGAAAGGTAAAGGAGACTCACCTGGTGACCGACGACGGCAACGCAGACGATCATGTTGTTCTCCGGCGGTGTGCCGATGGGCGATCAGAATCTGCCGGTTTTCGTTGCACCCGCACCCACCCGATCAATGGACTGAAGGAAAAGGCTTGTAAGTAGTGTTCTGGTGTGCAGGGGTCCAGTGGAATTAAACTACACATTATGTTTAAATTTTGTTTATACTATAATCCAACCCAACCAATACTATAATCCAAACCAAAGCAAAACAATTTATAATTTCTAAAATTTTTGTTCCTATGATATTTTTTTTACTTTAAAATATATTTTAGACAATAATTTCTTTTGCAAAATAATTTCTTTTGCAAAAGAATACAAAAGAGATACATAATTTATATATGGATCCATCTTTGAAAGATTGTCTAATTCTTTTAAATTACTAAGCTTTATTAAGTAATATACCTGTTAATGGTATGCTTAACTATCATTTATGATAAAACAGTATTTATTTCTTTAAGAAATTTCTTCAAATATTATTTAAATAATTTTCTCAAATATTGTTAAGTAGTAACTTCTTTAAATTTCAACTATTTTCCGAAGTAAAAAAAAATATTACAAATTAAAGCGTATTATAATGCATACTTAAAATACAATTGCCAAAAAAATAGAAGTTTTTTATGAAAAAAAAAACAAATTATCATAGTATGGGTAAGAGTAAATTGTAAAGAAAAAGGTACATATAAAATAATTTCAAAATTTAGTATCGCTTAGTGTGGACATGACTTTTTTACCTTGTATAGTTTTTTTCTTTTCCATACCATAGATTGTGGGATTAGTTTTGTATGAGTTCACTTCAAATTTTAATAGTTTCAATCGTTTAATTGAATTTAGGACTCAACAATATACAATGTCTGCCAAAGACAAAATTTTAGGATCGTTATAAAAAATAATAAACTCTCTCTTTCCGAATATTTAGCATATTTATTCAAAACTTGTTCAAAATTATTAATTAGACCAAAAGACATAATTATCCATGCACATAATATTACTTATTGTATAATATTGGTTTCAATATATAATTAAATTATAAAATTAAAACATGTACAACAAAAATAAAAGTATGCCGTAATATATATTTAAGATAAATGATGCCCATATAAATATAATATTGTGGTAGACCAAACTTATTCATTACATGAAGAAGTTGGGTTATTAATGGATAATTGTTTAAAAAATATTTTTAATTATAAAATATACATTGAATTGGATTAAAACAATTCGAAATATAATTTAAACTTATCATAAAATTGCATTACTCATCATTTCTTAAACATGATCTTATCAAAAGTGCCAAAAGGCCATGGGCTAACTTAAATGAGATAGGTTATAAACACACCTCTGAAGGAGTATAAACATTACAGTTTATCTTAATTTGAAAATTCCAGTATATTAAAGACTTTCTAACAGCCTTCGGGTCCCTTCGGTTTTTTCAAAGAACCTTCAGTTTTTTCAAAGAACCTTAAATTTAAATAAATTGAATGCATAGTTTCTTATTGTCAATGAAATCATGATTTCATTGTCCTAAAATACACTTGTCATCTTAATTTAGCTTTTTCAATCAAATCATAATGAAGATATTTTAGTCATTTAGCTTTTTCAATCAAATCATAATGAAGATATTTTAGTCCTATAAAAGTATCTGATTAAATGACCTTGAATACAAATTATTATGTATTAGACCTGAGTTTTTTCAAAAAAATTTTTTTCTCAACATCTATAGGGGGAAGAGAAATAAATAGCCATAGATGGAGAAATATATGAAAAAAAAAAAAATGGTAGAAATTTCGATTAAAATATTCAATTAATCATAGATTAGTTCACTTGAGATAGAGAGAAATCCAGAAGTCTCAGACCTGTTTCAACTTGGGAAGTGTGAGAATTTCTAAAAAGATATTCAGTGTTACTTTAAATCTACATTTTCTTTCAAACCATCTCAAATCCCATGAGTCATGGGATAAACCCCACAAAGATGAGAATACACAGTTTTAGTTATAGAATGAATTGGAGTAGCTAAGTCCTTTTTCCCCTGAAAGCATGGAGGAACAACACAATCAAATAAAGTTACTCATGGAACAATAAAAAATCAATTCAAACTGGTCCTGAATGCTTTAACTGAGGGTGGTCCCGACTCCTGAGTAGTTAAATCAAATAAGGTTTTCCGAACAATGAACAATTGCACCATATATAGACCTTCAAATAAACCATGACAAGGTTTCAAGAAATATATACTCTTTGTTGGCTAAGGTGAAGTGAACATATGATATGATATTACTGTTCGATTGAGGACAAGAAGAACATTCTTACTGTATACCTTCATCATTCAATTTCAATAATCTAAGCTCACACTGATAAAATCCACATTCATCCCAGGATTGGATCCTGAATTCAATCAAGGGTTGGATATATCTATCAGGAAGTATCCGACCAGACCAATCTAGTTCCCGTCCGGCACAGATAATTAGCAACCATTCAGACTTCATAATTTCAATACAAATGCAAGAACTACTCATTTCTAATTCGACACTACCATCCATAGATGAATTTGGACTATCTCAGTCCAAAATAAAACAGAACATAAAATGCAACCAATTAAACTCAAAATATATTACTTTCAGGGTTAACCAAGTAGCCATCAAATCATCTTTATATCCATAGCTATCAAATAATCTTTATAATCATGTCCACTAAACTATCCACAATCTTGGGATAAAAAATCACTATATGCCAGTCCAAAATATATACAACTCTTATCACAAATAAACCTAAGTCTATATACTAATTTGGTATTTCTATCCAATGTACTTTTTTGTCTTTTCTTTCCTTTCTATTTACCTGAAACAATGCGCAAGGGTTGGTAAGTACAAAAGCAATTCATTAATTCAAAATTTTCTTCCTTATTCTTCCAATTTTACATCTAAAACCATGAACACGGACAAGACACAAGCAAGTTACATGTCTCATCCCTCACATTGTTGCAAAATATAAAAAACTTAATTGCAACCAATTAAAATTTGAAAGGATAAAACAGATGAAATTTTGTAGGTGCCTTGGGAATAACCTCTAACATCAATGGAGCTTTACTTGACAATTTGCACCATAAGAGTTGCACTACAAAAAGTTTTATATCAGGAGAGTGTATCCTCACTAGTACAGGGTAAGTTAGTTGAAGAGAGATACACACAAACCCATCTCTCAAAATCATCACACTTATATCAGTTGTGTTCTTTCCTACTAAAACCCCAATTCTGATGATAGAACAAAATCAAAATGACCTAGAGAATTGCAGGTAAGTTTTGTCCACTCCATACTCCAACCAATAAATTAAACTAAGTATGTACCAGGACCTTTATTAAGCAGAAAAACTAGTTCATAGAAATTAAAACCCTTTTGGTTATTCCACTTTCAGGTCTCCAAAAAACCCACCAATGCAACAAGGTATACAAATTTAATATAATCTCACTATCCTCGTCACAAGCAACAAGAATACAACACCGAATCCAGGTCACAAACCGCTCTTGACGATATTCCTCCGCGCCAGGAACCTTGCGATTGGGGGAGTGAGCGCGATGGTGATGGGAACACGCACAGGGAACAGCGCCTTGTTGCAGAGGATCGCAAGCGTGAAGGCTCCGCCAGCGGAGGCGGCGAGCTGCGCCGTCCTGTTCTTAGGAGGCGGTGAGACACCTTCGTCGGTCGGGTTAGGGTTTTGCTGATCGGAGACGGCGCCCATGTGGAACTTCTCAAGGATGGCTTCGACGTCTACGTTGTTTCTTATTGCGACATAGAGACCCGTGATGGAAGCTGCGGAAACGCTCACGTGAACGCCGATGGCAACTTTGCCGTATTTCTTCATCAGCTCCCGGAATCGACCACCAGCCATTCTTTCTGTATGGTTTTATTTCTTTGAATTGTTACAACGTTATGCCACTAAAGTTTAGTGCTGTGCTGTTTTATTTTGTGTGTGTGTTTGAGACGGAGAGAGAATGAGTGAGAGTGAGACCAATGGCGGGTTTTAGCAGGAATAGGAGTGGTGACGGTGGAGAAGGCCGCGGCTTCTCTGTCGGTGAGTGGCTTAGGGTTTTAAAAGTCTAAGGCTTAAAGACGTCAATAATACGACACCGTTTATTGAACAAATATTGGAATATTATTTTTTCTTTTAAAAGATAGGAATGCTAGTTGTTTTTTAATATATATAATATGTAATATATATGTAATATTACTATTTAACAAGGAGGATTGGTCACTTTGTACAAAGCTGAACTATTACTGAACAAATATCTATACTTTATTATTATTATTATACTCAGTTAAATCTAACTCATCTTTAAATTAAATTACAATTTTGTAAAATTCTTTTGTTAAAAGGTTTTTGTTATATTTCTTAAAGAATAAACTATATTATTTAATATTTGAATAATTTAATATTTAAAAATATATGATTAATAAATAAAACAAAATAATAAAATGAATAATTATTATATTATTGTTATTAATGATATTTGATAACATTTGAGGGATTGAATTGAGATTGGTTCCCCTTACAAACTTTAAGATTTTTTTTTTCTCTTCCACTTGTATAATTTGTTCTCTTATCATTTAGTATAATGAATTATCAATGTGTTTATGTTATAGCACCTCATAATATTCAAAATAATTATAATATAAATAGATTATTGTTTATGTTTGAGATTATACAAACATCAATTCTAAATTAAAAAAATTATAATATATTTATGAATATATTATGCTGAGACTACATTAGTTATTTTTTATATTATGATGATAAGAGAAGGAGATTAAAGTATTAAGATGGAGGAAGAAAAACTTCAAATTGTCACCCAATCTGAAAAAAAAAAAATAGTTAGATTAGGTTGAATTTGATTTAATTATATAAAAAAAAACTCAATCTTCTTTTATTTGAATTGAACTGTATAATCAAGTTATTTGACCCAATGAACAATTATAAAATATTATTCTTATAAACCTTTGTCTATAATTATATAATTATATGAACAATTATATAGAAATGGAAATATAAATTGTGTGAGATGTTAGAGAATAATAAAATGGTTTTAAAAAATTATTCTTATAGACCTTTGTCTCTCCTAATATAAAAAAATGGATTTTTTCCTTACTGGTTGACTAGTCATATTTTAACTGGTCGTATCTAACTAGTCAAAACAGGTGTCCACTCACTTGGGGGATAATATGTCTAGCCAACCTTTATCTATGAAAATTTTGAAAAGAAAAATCAACGACAATTTTTAAATTCTAAAATTGAATAAAAAAACAAAATTTTATTCTAGGTATTAAAATCAAATATAATTATATTATATGATAATTTATTTTGTTTTCATTTGTATTAAATTTATTATTATATTTGCTATTATATAGCCTTGACTTTTATATAAATGACACAAATTTTTTATTTAGTGAATTACTTTATTTGATTTTTTCTTGACAATATGTATAACAATGAAAAAAAAAACTTAAATATTAATTAATTACTATTTACTATAAAGAGGAAATATACCATATTAAAAATATTAAACTAAAACATTAGATTAAATATAGATTTGTAGTCATAAGTATGTTAAAATAATAAATAAAAACATTTAATTTTATTCAATGTATAAATAATTTTATATGAAAAATATAAATATTTTTATTATTCAATAGATTAAAAAAATTAAATTAAAACTCAATTAAAAATAGTAAAGTTTATGAGAGTTTAAAATTTAATTAAATCTAATAATAATAATGATAAAATATACCAGAGATTATGTCATTATCTTTCATCTAAATTTTTAAAATCAATTGTTTTAAAAAAATTATATGCTATCTTACTTTTTTATTTTAATTCAATTCAATATACCATTTTCAAGTAATATTTGGACTTTTAATATTTTAATTATTTTCTTAACATATTTCTTACATAATATGTTGTGATTTTTTAACTATTTTTGTATAATTTTTTTTTTGAAATTATTAGAATTGATAGAAATAAAAAATATTTATTAATATGGATGAAAAGGTCTTCAATATTAAGGACAACTTTAGTTAGAATTGAAGTTAAGAGCAGAAGTTTGTCATGGTTCAAACATTTTCATGTAGAAAAGTTGTTGTTACCAAAAACAACTTTAATTAGGATGATAAATTGGTACATAATATAAAAATAACTGAAGTAGTGCATGCTTCAATTATTCTTAGGTTGTACTGTACAAAGTAGTTTATTTCATTGATGTAGCAGTTAATTTTATTTGTGTTAATGTTAGTTGTAAACAAGATATTTATATCTTTAAAATTGTAGCACAGTGGTGGTGTTATGTATGAGGATCATTCTGAATTTCTTTTCCTTTTAGGATAATTGGAATCAGAACTTGAAGAACTGGAAGGTGTTGAGTTAGAAGAACAATTTCCCAGCTAGGCAGCAACCTACTCGTCCTGTTGCTGCAAAAAGCCAACTCTTGAAGAAGATGAACTGATAACTTTGCAAGCTAAGATGACACTTTGAGCAGGTCATTTTTCTCAACAGTAATATCAATTTGTATTGTTATCTTGTATTAGTTTGTTTTAGTACAATTAGTTTTGCATTAATTATATCAGTTAAATAATGTGTTTGCTTAAAGTTCTCCAAATGAATTCTTTTGATTGTATTACAACATCAGAATGTTCAAAAACCATATACAGTCTTTGTTAAACCTTAGAAATATCATTACTAGAGGAAACTGTTGTTGCATTATTCTTGGTGTCTCATTCTTCAACTATTGAACAATAGTGACATACATATTGTTCTTACTGTAAGACTTTTCTTAAACTCTATCCTTATTCTGTGGTTCCTCTTCATCTGTTGCAAACTTCCAATATGTTTCACCTTTTTTCATATTTGTCTGCTGCAAAATTCAGAAAATATCTCTAGCAAGACAAAATAATCAACACCTGTACTTTTCTCTGTGATTTTCCAACCTCAAATATAGTCTATAAATACCATACTCAACACCAAGCAGCTTGAATAACCTTTAACAAAACAAAAAAATGGTTCCAGGTACAGGGAAGAATTGGCTAAGATACTTTCAGTATGAAGAAAGAAGGGACACACCAAGTGACACAAGAAACATTCTTCTAATCATCTTCACTTTGGTTGCTGCAGTGACCTTTCAGGCTGCACAAAATCCTCCCGGTGGAGTTTGGCAAGATGATCCTAAGAAGGATGATCATGATCATGATCATCATCATTATAAGATTGCAGGAAAATCAATATATGCTTTAGATACAAAAGCTTACTATGTTTTCCTCATCTTCAACACTTTGGCTTTTGCTAACTCCATCTTCATCATTCTCTCACTCACACACAAGTTTCCCTTCCAATTGGAGATATGGGCAGCCACTGTTTCCATGTCTGTGAGTTATGGATCAGCCATTTTTGCAGTCACTCCAGAGGACCCTATTCATTCATTTACGCTATGTGGTTATTGCTGCTGCGGGGGCCCGTTGTTGTGAGATTTTTGGTTGTTATGTACAACTTGTTCTTAAGAAAACATTTTGTGAAGGACCCACCAAACTCCAATCATTCTTGACCTTTTGCAATGTAGTTTGGAATGGATTTTGGATAAAACACTCCAAAACTTGTTCTCTTCTTTCCGTATCAGTAACTGCTGTTAACATTCACAGCAGTGTTGTATATCAGTATAAATTGTTTATTCTACAAAACTAGGTCTGCTATAAACCAAAAAATCTATAGTTATGTGCTACAAGAATTCCATATTTATTTATGAATTTGGATTGCCTTTTGTTATTTTTTAAAAATTTTTTGTGGCCTATTATTTATCCTTTTCTTTATTTCTTGTGTGCTTGAACTTTGTTTCTTTGTGTTGGTTTAGCATATTGGGCTACGAAAGAATAGAGAGAAGGACGACTACTTGCCCCTCCATACATTTCTTCCTCCACTTGCATAAAATTACTAGAATGTTCTTATGAAATTTATATCCAAAATTGTATAATTTTTGAATACAAATATCATTTTTTAATTTCGAATTATACAATATATATATATATATATATATATATATATATATATATATATATATATATATTTTAAATTATATAATTTAAAATATGTTTTTTTTAATTTTTGAATTATACAATCTAAAATAAAAAGAGTAAAAAGAGATATGTACAAAAATAAGAAAATAAGAAGATAAAATGCTACTTTATACTTTACTTATGAATTGCATGAAGAAAGTATGGAGGTACAAGAAGAAAGAAAAAGAAGAAAAAGTATAAGGCCCATGTTTTTTCTCCTAACAAAAAGACCCTTATAAAAAATTTTCATTGTCTACAATGCAATCCCACAAATTTCCTTTACCTTTTAAGCTTTAAGAGTCACTTTGGGTGGTACATTGTATTAATCAAGAGATAAATTATTTGTTAATCATGTCACACTTGATTAATATGTATTAATAGAGTATTAAATAATTTTATATAGATACAAGAACATCCACAGTGTTATATTCTAGAAAGAGTTGTGTATAAGAAGTCATTTTTTTTCTTTTTCTATACTACATTAATTAAAATGAATCCTTCAAATAATATTATATAACAATTGTTTATTTCTGTAACAATACATAAGTCATTTATTGCTAATTTTGTGCATATATGCAAAACTTGATAAATGTTGTGCATATTTTATGTTAAGTATGACCTTTTAGAGTTGAAAATAACAACTACGTTGTCGTATTAAACATGCTTTTCAGTTCTTATCAATATAGTCTATATGACAAGAAGTTTCATTTTAACTATATATTTTGAAATAAAGGCATATAATAAAAAGTTATTAGTAATAAAAGATAGTATAACTCGTGAAAATATAATTTGATCCTTTTGATAAAGAAATAAAAGAATCAAAATTGACTCACCATTACAAAACAGAAGTCACTTTCCACACCATTCATCTGTTAAGGCGTCTCGGTTCCTTTTTCTCAGTTTAGATAAAATAGTTTAGTATCAAGTTTATTTTCAAGGGTCTTTCTCTGTTATTAGAATATTAAGGACTATAACTCCTCATATTTGTAAAATCACTTTATTAATCATCCTTTGCAACTATACCAATTTCTTCTTGTGAAATATGACAGATATAACATTAATAATTAATTATACATTTTAACCCCTTAATTTATTAATTGGTTGAACTTATTTTTCTACTGAATTTTCTAACCTGGTCAATGTAATAATTACTCAAATGATTATGTTCTTCAAAATATGACTTGCAGATCCAGCAAGTACCAACTATTCTGGAAGGAGGTCAGAGACTGATAAGGTGCACTTTATTTTGGAAGGGAGTGGTAGGCATAACACATACATTATAGGAATATATTAGAAGAGGATAGAACATGTGACTTCTATCCATAATTTATGTTATTAACTCAAATAAAATACTAGTTGAACAGAAAAGCAAAGATTATAAAAATTGTTTTACCAACTAGTTTTAGTTCATTGTGTAGTGAAGTATTAGTTGTAAGATTCTTTTAGAGTAACAATTTGGATAACATTTCCACCCTTCAAAATTTTAAACTAATTTTTGATACTTCAAAAGAAAACATGTTTGAATATAAAATGGAACACATTCTTAAATTTTAAACTACTTTTTGATACTTCAAAAGAAAACATGTTTGAATATAAAATGGAACACATTCTTACTTGTTTGGACACTCACTGCAAAAGTGAAAAACTACATCAATTTACATAAAGAAAATACTACAGAAGTTATGATTTTAAACTTCTCAATAAACATGAAAAACCATGTTTTAAACATAAGACCAAACAGGCTATTCAATATACAAAACTTATTTCTAATGGATTCTAAACTAAACAGTAACTTTATTATCTTCTAAATGCATTTGATATTTGAAATTGTTCTGATGATTCAGACTGTCATGTCAGTATCAAGTGATGCACCAAAATCACTTAAGACATTTCACACTTAGATATGCTTTTAGGCCTCATTGCCAGAATAGCTCACCACCTCAGATGAACCAAAAGCCCCCTAACACATATAATGTGTTTTAACACTTCTCTCTTATAGTATTTACTACACATTTTTATTATTTCTGAAACAGTAAACTTTATCTACAAATCCTTGTCAAGGGTAAAAGAAGTTTGTTCTTTCTATTTCTTTTCCAAATATATGGTCACATCATTACAGAGAAAAATATGTCTTGATTTGTTGATGTTATAATTACCATATATATATTGAAAAACCGCTTACCAAGCAGTCAATTTTTCACTTGGTACTAGCACCATTATCTTTCTCTGTCTCATTCTATATACATGCAGCCAACTAATTCTGGTTGACCTTTATTGCACATGTTTCTTCACTTCCGAAGAATTAGCCCAACTGTCAATTAGCATGCACTATCTGTTTGATGTTGAGTGGAATGTCGGTGATTATGTTTATAATGTATAGCTACCATAGTGTGAAAAACTTTCTAACACCCCAAGTGAGCATGTATATATATATCAGTAGATTAACAATTGATACAATTTGTGCAGATACAAAGTAAAAGACACTTTTGAGATAAGTCACGATCATATCAAGTATAATCCCAAGTTAAGTATAATCCCAAGTTAATCTTGAATAGTCTAAAAAAATCCTAGTAATTCATATTCCCACTTGAGCTAGAAAAGCAAAAATATACAAACATGTATATAGTGTTTTTCATATTGTATTATAGGTACATTGTTTTTTTCGTGTCAATTGGAATTAAGGTTTCACCAGTCTTTTTCCATTGAAGTAACATGTTGAATCTCTAATTGATCTCTGGACCCTATTCCGTGTAGACTAGCACAGAGTTACATTAAAATAGTGTCTATCTATTGAACTGTGCACATCATTCTTTTGTCTTCTTATGGCCAAAATGGCCATGCACTCCTCAGTCACCACACATTTTTGTCCAAAATGTTGTTAAAAGCTTTCTCTTTGTTTAAGTGACAATGCAAAACAAATCGCTTATGGAATCCAAAGGTGGACAAGAATCCGTCTCAACCATACAAAAACCATAGATTATTATATTAGTAGAACTAAAATACGAGACTTATCTAGCCAGACTGTAAAGAAGAGACAATTATCTGTAACTCTGTACAATACCAAATAATTTAATCAACCAGAATTCAGAAATAGAACAAAGAAAAAGTAATTAGAGACACAAAGAAGTAAGAAGAGTGCTGGAGCAAAATGATTTAATTTGCAAATCTATAATAGGTTCACTACATCTACAGCTAGAGTACTGATTACATGCATTGAGAAAATGCAAGAAAATCAAACAGCTAATTGTTGTTGCTTTTGATGGGAAGATGATTCATCCTCGTTGAAGCATAAATGTGCCTTTAGTGATTTTCCTAAACTTAGGGAAGAATCTGCTAAGGTCAGTGGTTGCATCAGCAACATTTTTCTTTGGAGATGTGCACAGTAAGCTTGGAAGGTGCCAGGGGTTACATTTAAATGGAAACCCAAACCAAATAAGAAGTCCACCTCAAGAAAATTCATCTCTATTGTAGTGATTCCTCCAACTTTTGCATAGTAAGCATTGTTGTAGTACCTGGGATTTCAAGATGGACAGAAAGTGAAACAGTGAGGAATTTGCTGAATAGCATGTAAATTTTTTAATATGAAACAAGCAAGTCAATAATCATTAATCGTTTGGCATTTCCTTTTATGTCTTGTGCTAAATTCGACCATAGATTTGTGTAGAGACATTGTTTTTCAGGAAGTTCATGATTGTCTTTAAAAGTTAGCTGCTGCATACATGCAATAAAGTGGTGGGGTCACATGGGTGGGTTGTCTTTTCCCAAGGTAAAGCCAGCCTGGACATAGTAGTATTCACAAGCAAGACTATATTCTTTTAAGAAACACGGTCGTTTTCAATTTAAAACTATGTAGCAGAGAATTATTATGGTAGAAAATGAAAACCAGAAATTTCACAGGGAAAAAAACTAACATGCAAGATCTGGGTTTATCAGAGATCTTATTTTGGTTTTCTCCTAGAAATGAAGTATTTCAGAATCAACACGGAGAAACGTAAATCTCCAAATACAGGAATGGCAGAGCAATTCTATTGTCTTTTCTCTGATTTGTTGAAAGGATCTGACCTCTTCCAACAAATTTAACTCATTTCATTCACAAATTACCACTATTTACTTAAATTACATGATCAACTGTTAATCATACCCCACCAACAATTTGTTACCAGGAAATTCAAGCACCCCCCAGAATTTCCATGTCAATTAGCTTGACCTCATGAAAAGAATATCTCAGAAATTTCAGAGTGGACTAAACTTTACAATTCATCATTGATTATATACACTTCAAGGGTGTTAGATTTAGAAAAGAAAAGAAAATTAAGTTTTTATTATGCTGAGATACTCACAAGTCATCCATGAATTTTGCAGCCACCATAACGCTGGTGATGAGTAACCGATGCACATTGAAGGAGTTGATAGGCAAGGAGGGTTGCCTCTGAGTGAAGCGATCGAGATAGACATATGCAACAATGAAGCATGATGGACTGCAGTTGGCATACTTGAAAATTCTCTCAAGATAGCTTTGAATTGTGATGGTGGGGCGAGTCAAGCCATGGAAAACTGAGATCTTTTGGTGGAGTTGTTGCTTGTTGAGATCATTAGATTCAGCAACCCTTTTGAGCAGAGAAGAGAGAAAAGATATCAGCTTAGGCATAACAGCAGGACTCTCAAGCTCTGCCATGGAATCAATTGTAGGAAGTAAAGTGCTTGGAATTGATGTAAGAGAGAGAGGGTATATATAGCAGAAGGTTTATAATGAACCAGTGAGAGAGGTTTGTTGTTAAAGGTAGGGACTTTTCTTGGCTAAAATGCCCCTTTGTAATTTAAATTATCTGTGTAAGTTGGCATTTGTGGTGGCTGTGTCCTTTTCAGCTTAAAAAGTTATTGGGGTTTGAGTTGGGTAATGATTTTAGTTTTTGTTCTTCTTTGTTTCAAAACTTGACTTGCAAAAGAGGGAAAGAGGGTGGTGTTTATTGGGGATTGGTGGTGTCTCTTTGCTGCAAAGGAAGTGTGGTGTGTTTTTGGTGTGGTGATTTATTTGTGACAAGGGTTTGGGCATTCCATACCCATCATGTGACAACATGTGAGAAATTTGCTATGGTATTCTAGGGGTCCCACGTTTTAGGCGACCTTTGCATGTGTTTTGATTCTGACCAAGTGGGGTGACATAACATGGATTTGCTGTGTTGGTCCATGGCATTAGTATATGCTGCTTTTGTTCCTTCTTCTCTGCTCATACCCTATAAATCTAAAGCAGAGAAAGGTGGTGCTTGGATTCAAGATATAGATTTAGATGCTTGGCATCTTAAAGGGTCCTTTCATTTTTGAAATGCGTTGGTGAATGTTTGGCTCATGTCCAAGCCTTCATTTATTCTATAGTTAATTGACATTGAATATCCCATTAGTGATAGTTCTAAATTATGAATGCTAAACTATGAATAATATAAACAGTAATGATATTTGTAATTTAGTTTGCTATTAGTAATAATGAGATTATATATTATATGAGTACTAATTACAATCTATGAATATCATTATGTAACTGACATTAATGGAATTAAATGTCTTAGTTATAAATTATAAATATTAGATTATTAATATCAGTTCATACTATGTAATTCAGGCGTAAGGATATATATGTTAACATTATATTAAAATTAAAATTTTCACCTAATATTCAAATGCAAACTATTATTTTGAATACATTAAGAAATGAATAATTACACAGGAACAATTGGGTATCTTAAAATTACATTCCTTAAACTTATTGTTGAGTTAATGAACATTCCTTGTGGGAACTACATAGCAACAAGGGTACCTTAAAATTACAGCTAGAATTAGGTGGATTTAGGCTACAAATTAGATAACCACGCTGGAATAATTGGCTTTAACTGCAAATAGAAAATGGTGACATTAACTTTTTTGTTAGACCTTTATGGGCATCTATGGAACTAGAAAACAGAGAGATAGTATAATATTTTTCGATCTATCTCCTTATGCTTCTTGTCCCGTTCCTTACAACTATGTCTAACTCAGCACTACTCAGAAACCACTGTTTCAGACATTTTCTATAAAACAAATCAAATAATCCAAGAACTGACAAATGCTTGCTTTGTGTAACAGCTACCATATCTAATCTTTTCTAGATTAAATCCATTAAATACAATTATTGGTAGATCTTCCACTGATCATATATCTTTAAGTCAGTGATACTTAAGTTGCATGAACTAATCTGAACAGCTAGATATAAGTAAAACACACTCAAACTAAATAATTAATGTAATACTTAATACACTAATTATTATATTTGTCTATTCAATTAATGATTTTCCTATCAATATATTATATACATACACATTACATTAATAGAATAAATGTAATGTTTAAGATATTAGTGTAGCCTTTTATATAAATATAAAAAAGGTTTTTCCTTGCATTTATTAATTAGTTTTTTATATGGTACATCATATAATTAAATAATAATATTATTCAATATTATATGTTCATTCACTAAAATATTTATTATATTTAACATTACACTTGTATATACTAAAATATTCACTTTTCCTAAAGTTTTTCTTAATAATTTGGTTAAATATTACATTTATTAATTTTAATATATTTATTTAATTTAAAACTAAAAATAAAAAAAATTAATTCAATATATTCCTTTTCCTATAAATGTATATTTATTAATAAAGTACTATTAAACAAATTGTGATCATTAAAAAAATCTCGCTTTCTCATATATATATATATATATATATATATATATATATATATATATATATATATATAACACTTTT
>Ga0209489_107883_pt1 | contig 15269 bp, 6 predicted proteins | sample SiratrowhiteBW_FD_187527 | JGI IMG/M metagenome (GOLD analysis project Ga0209489, IMG submission 187527) | Root nodule microbial communities of legume samples collected from California, USA - Siratro white BW (SPAdes) (version 2) | ecosystem: Host-associated > Plants > Roots > Nodule | place: USA... | reverse complement strand
ATTTAAGCAAGAGCCATTATGTATATGATCTGATAATAAAGTGTAAATAAACTTTTGGGTCGGCCCAATTACCCATTCTATAATATCCATTATTTCTTCAATTTGCAGCTTAAGAAGTTTTTTTTCTTTTTTTTTTTGTGTGTGAAATTGAGGTTTGAGATTTGTGAATCGAAATGAGTAAACGTTTTCAAAAGCAATTGTGAGTGCCTTTTGTGTGCACTGTGATACACTTAACAGATTGGCACTCACATTTACAACCATTGATGTTGAATGGTACAAAGGACATTTAACTTGTAACGCGCGTTTTTTGGTATATTTTTTCCTTACTCTTATAAACATTTAAGATTTAAGTCAGGGAAATATATAATATTCATCAATATATTAGAAAATATCATACAGTACTCAAATAAAATGAAAAGAATGTTAGCCAATTCGAAACTAGATTTTGGAGTTCTATAGTTTATTAACCCATAAGAAAAAAGTATTAGTACTCTGCAATATTCCTTATAAAAATAACTATCTATAATTAATTAAATATATTATTTATATTTTAAAAATATTTGTGTTGTTCTAAAAATAATTTAAACAACAAATAATATATATTTTTTAACTTAGATGATTTATTATTATTATTATTATTATTGTTATTATTATGAAAAATATACTATAAAAGTATTATATTTTTTATGTATATTTAACTTGATTTCTCAAATAATTTTGTTCTAAACTTTGTGAAACTTTTCTTTTGCTTTCTTTCAACTTTTCTTTGCTTTTCTATGAGTAACACTTTTTTTTGTGAACTTAATGAAAATTATTTTGTTTATATTTATTGAAAACAAAAATCTCAAAAGAACAATTCAAGAAGAGAAGATTTCAAAACACTTGATTAATAATATTTATTGGTTTCAAATCTTCCAAAATATATTCTCTTAAAAAAATTTTAAAACTTTCAAAATCTAAAAAATTTAAAAAAAAACAAGAATTCAGAAAAAGAATAATAACATAAGAATACAAAATTAATCAAGAATTCGACCATCAACATCACACACATTCTTAAAAAAAAATTGGCCAAAATACAAAAAATTGGATACGGATTAAACAAATGAATAAAAATGAGAAACATGTGCTAAACACAACAACAATAATTTAATCAAGAGAAGAACACAAAACAAATGCAAGAATCACATCTAAATAAGAAAGAATTTCATACCAACTTTTCTAGAGTGTCTTAACTATTCATACCACTTTATGTGAACCTTCAAAGGTTAGGAGAATCTTGACCAACTCAAAATAAGATGTTTAATTCTCCATAGAAGAATGATAATAAATGCAAGTCATGGAAGTTGTTAGAGAAATTATTGATCCATCAAGTGTAAAACAATTGTAAAAAACAATGAAGAACAAATGAAATAAAAAAAATGGATTAAAAGGGGAGGGGGAGGGGGAAATGAAATAATATGTCATTTTATAGAAGAGCTTTAAGGATAAGTGCAAGAGAATTCATCCTTTCAAAAAACTTCTCAAGATAAAAATCAAGATAAGATATGAGACACAACTCAAACTCTCTTAAAAATATCACAAATAAGTTTTTATTTTGTTCAACTTAAAATAAAAAAGAGAGAATACTCTTATTTATAAGAATGAGTTCACTTAGGAGTTAACTTCGTTTAACTATGTATAACTAAATTAATCCCTTGAAATTAGGGAGAACATATGGTAGTTTCCTAAATTTTAAGAAATGTAATTATTATAAAATAATGATCAGGATGACAAGCACATATAACACCTCCTTAAAGGTCTGTTTGTTTTCAATTATGAAAACTTAACAACTGAAGAAAGACATGTGAAGTTCAAAAAACGAGAAATGAAATTATAAAAAACAAAATATGAAATCATGAAAAACGAGAAAAAATTTCTCTCGATTTGTTAGAAAAGTTGGCTTTTATAATTAAATAAAAGTATTAATTTGATTACAATTAAATAAAATATAACAAAAATATTTTTATATTCTAAAATAATAAATAATTATTATATATATATAATAATTAAATTTATAATAAAATAAGAATATTATATAATTAATAAAATAAAATAAAATTTAATATTTTGTTAATATATGTTTTATGTTAAATATATAATAAATAAATATAATAAAATTATAAAATAATATTAATAAAATAAAAAATTAAATAAAAATTTATAAAATAATAATAAAAATAAGATAATTATAAAAATAAAATGCTAATAATATTAATGTTAAAAACTAATAATAGTAATAAAATCATAAGTAATAATTATAATAAAAATAATAATAATATTGACAATAATAATTTATTTTTAACTTTAATTTTATTCTATAAATTATACTTAATTTTATTTCATCTATTAAAAAAATTATTTTATCAATTACACATATCACATTACTTACAAACTTTCATAAATGTTCCCTTTATTTCTCAATATCTATCCTTTAATTCAAACACATATTTTTCACACACTTTCACCACAAATCCATTCTTTTTCCACTCTCAAATTCATCCTTAATTCCAAATATACCTTAAGAGTTTTAAGGGTCATGAATATGTTTTGAAAACTTAAAGAGTCAAAGAAAGATTCAAACTAACCTATGTGTTCATGTGAGTGACATGTGTAGTTTAAGACTTCCAAAAGACATTCCTAACTTTCTACATTAAAATCGAGGTTCTCTCAAGTTATTACTATCAAGTACAAGCACTACAAGAAAATGTTATTTAGAGACCAATATTTAGCTACCAAATTAAATGGTTACTAATTGTGACCAAAATAGTCACTAAATTAGATTTGATTGCTAAATAACTACAAAATAAAAGTAATGATTGAATTTAATGACCAATTAAGTCAAATAATTGATATCTAATATTAACTACCAAGATTTTAGTGACCTATACCATTAGATTCTTAATTAGTCTCTAATAGGTCACTAAAACCTTGGTAGCTAATATTATATACCAATTATTTGACTTAGTTGGTCACTAAATTCAATAATTACTTCTATTTTGTAGTTATTTAGCAACCAAAATCTAATTTGGTGACTATTTTGGTCACAATTAGTAACCATTTCATTTGGTAGCTAAATATTGGTCTCTAAACAATCTTTTTATTGTAGTGAAGCCTTCCTCAAATTCCTCCTATTTTCTAAGATCTACACATGTTTATTCTTCTAATATCTTTCTCTAAAGGTTTAAGTCTTCCTCTTGTTATTCTTCCTTCACGTCTCCTTCTTATTTGATCTTCTTTATTCTTTTTAGCCATACTCTTTATTTGTATTTCTTTAAATTCTTCTCTTTCTTTCTCACATATGTCCCCATTCTCATATATATATATATATATATATATATATATATATATATATATATATATATGATATAGGGACCAAAGTCATGCAACAACAAATAAAAATGGTTAAGTATAAAAATATTTATAAGTAAAGGTCGATTAAATGTAATGCATGAAGATGAGGTGTCTGCATGATATGAAACATGAATTTTTTTACTAATTTGTATTCATTTTCCAACCTTCGTCACTTTTACAAACTCCCATGTCGAGAAATGAATCAATATCAATTTTCCTTTAATTCATTTTTTCTTCTCATTCAAGTTTTTCTTTTAAATATTGAAGAGTTTAACCAAGATGGATTATGACTACCTGTGTTAAAATTTTAGACTACCAATTGATAGACCCCTTTGTAGATTTGGCCCATGAGCCACCTTACTTCTTGTATCTTTCAAAACCCTTTATTATTATTGTAACACGTTATTAGATGTTATTACATGTTTCAAATCAATGACTAATAAACAAGCAATAAATGTTTATGTGCTTTATGCTTCAAATGGAAACAAAAGATGATATATGTAAGAGACATCTTGAGCCTGAGTGAATTGAAAGCAGTAGTAACAACCTCATATAACAATGTCAACTCTCATGCATACAACTTTGGGAAAATCAATTGCTAAATTTTGAGAACGAAAAAAACTTTAGAAATCTGTTTGATGTAATCATTAACAAATGCCCCAGTTGTACTATTTATTGTAACCTTTGTCTAAGAGACTCTTTGGTAAGTTTTATACCTTAAATACCTACTCAATCTCTTTTCACAATTTCATCATCAACTCTATCTAGTTATAATGTGATTGTCTTGGGTTTCTTTTATATTACACTTGTTTTTTTATCATATTCTGAGTATTAACAATGTGGCTACTTCATAAGTTTTTTCTTGACAACGCAATGGACGTTAAAATATTTTTATAAGGCTAAATCAACTTACATGGTCACCATTAATAAGATATCTCCATTCTCTTCATCTTTTTTTTGCTTTCAGTCTTCGGTCTTGGTCTTCGTCACAGTCTCGGGGCAGGATTTACTTGCAATTATACTCTGACACAAGTTAGTTATGTGGTACAATGATTTAGTGTGTTCTCAAGGATTAATTACTTTCTCTTAGTGCATATACCTATTCATACTACTTGAGTTGGAATGTTATGGCCCAGATGATTACTCTAGGCCCAAGTAGGCTCAATATCTGGTTAATGATGATTCTAAAGTATATTTACACTTGACTATTATTAATGAGGTAATTATGTGATAATCTTATAAGTCCCTTGACTTGAATGATTACTTGACAAGAATAGGCAATACAAACACGTGTCATCATACTAAATACATGTCAACATTTGGAGTAGAGATGGACGTCTTGGTATATTGGAGGTTACACTAACCACTAAATTTATCATTAAAATTAAATTTTATTAACATATATGGGTGTTATGTCTGGAATACACTAAATTTCATACTTATTATGTTACAAATAAAGAAATATCATAAAATTGTATTTAGTATAGTTACAAATAAAGAAAAAAAATATGAATAATAAATAAGTTAACTTTTAAAATTGAGAATATTATAGTAAATTCAAATATAACCTAAAATATCTCAACAAACACTAAACCAATGAACCACAAACCAAAATTTCTATTATAAAGAATAAGGATGTAGTTAGTAAGAGTTCTTAAAAATTCTACTATTTTTACTTTTACATTTCCTTTCATGACCTATTTTAAATAATTATAATGATGATGATTGTTCTTTATGTTCAATCATCTCACATCACATAAGAGTCAAGGATAAGGACAATTTAAATATACCTTCCTTTCTTGACTCTATAGCGTGTCTTTTAAGAACAAAACTGTGATAAAGCTTTGAGTTTCAAGATGGATAATATATCAGATGCAATGATTGACCACTAATGATATTTCAACAAACTTGAGGTTAGAACATTAATGTCATATGTGGGAATAAAAAAGTGGATTCATAAGACGAATCTTTGTTTCCTTTAGACCTCAATTGAGGGCTTGTTCTGACATGTCCGATAGCTACATATATTATTTCAAAATTGATACCATGGACAATTTAAATACACATTTCTCCCAAATGATGATGAAATTAAGTTTTAAAGTCAATATCACAAATAAAGTTATTAACTAATGTGTTATTTTTACATTCATGTAGTAAAATCATTCTATCTTTATGATGAAACTATTCAGTTCTTCCAGAAAATTTAAAGATGTGTTTTAAAAAATAATAAAAATTAATTATTTGTTATAAAAATATATTTTTATGCAACTAATCAATTATGTGATAAAATAATCAATTGGTATAAGTAAAATAATTAGTTATTTGAAGTTAGACAAAAAGATATACAAAATTTGTGGAGAATCTATTCAGATTAAAAGTAATAAATTATATTATTTTTATTAAATTTGTACTTTTATTTATTAAAAGTAATAAATAAAACTAATCAATTTATAAATCATTCTTTCTTATTTTAATTGTTCTTCAATAACTCTGCAATATTAAAGCTACATTTTGCTTAACAACAGTAAATGATACAGTGCATAACTCTTTATTTTTAATCTTTTTTGGATAATCTATTACATCAAATGATATATTTGCATATACTTTGTGAATTGTACGGTCATTTTTAAGTGTTTCATATAACAGGCCTGTACATGTTGATCTAAACAATTAAATACTTTACAAATGTTGGATACTTATAGTAAAATATTCTATTTGTGTATTGTTTTACATTAATTAATACTTATAACTTTTTAATCTACATTCTTTTTAATATATGTTACTTATATTCTTTACTAATTTATTGAAAATAATTATACATATGTTTATCTCATTATATTAAATAATTTTTTTATTTCTATTTAGAATTCTAGATAAATTAAAAAACCACTCTTAAATATTAAATTTATCACCCTAAATATGACTCTACAATGAAAATTTCCTTACTTTAATTGAAAATTCAGTTGAAATAGATCTACAAGTTGGAGGGTGATTAGAAGTCTCCATTATCAAAATAGTTGTTTGTGTGGAAAGTGTGTAGTGGAGAGCACATCCTTCCTCCATGCTTCTATTTTGGACGTTGACTCTCTTCGTCGTCTCTTTCATACCAAAAACAGTAAGACACACGTAATATAGAAAAGAATAATTAATTTTAGAGACATAAATGAAACTTCAAAAAATTAAAAATGATTTAACTTTTCTTTAATTTTAGAAATTATTTTTACAAGAAAATACAATTTTGTGAATATGTTTACAAAAAATGTGATGTATACATAATTTGTGTTTATCTTGTTATAGATATGCTTTTATGTGGGGTACTGATTTTTTATTTCTGCATCTGAATTTGGTATGTTCCAATTGAGAAACTTCTGTTTTGCTTCATGAGATGGTCACATTCACTCACCTTTCTGGCCAAGTTTCACTTCCTTTCAATCAATCATTCAATCCTCTTTACTCACACCCTTCCTCCATTCATTCATCACAAATTTTGAATCATTGATACTCTCTAACATCATCATCAACACACCACAACAAACCCTTCACCTCAACTTGTACCAAAAGCCAGTTCACCAAATCAATAAACTATAGTCAATTATCCAGCAAGTAGCCTCCAAAAATCCAAAATCCAAACCCCACTAGCCATAACAATATAATAATTAACAAGGTTGTTGATAGAGTAGCCGCCAATAATGAAAACTCACCAAGTCTAAGTAACAAGTGCATTCACCTCATCATCTCCAAAACCCTATATACATTGCACCATTCAAGCATTCATCATATCATCAAGCCAAACACCACTTCACAGCACCTTCAGAAGCAGCAATGGTTAAGCAAAGCAAAACTAATTTCATCTTCCCAGAGACACAATCCACTGTCCTTCCTGATCCCTCCAACTTCTTCTCCTCAAACCTTCTCTCAAAACCACTCCCCACAAACTCCTTCTTCCAAAACTTTGTCCTCAAAAATGGTGATCAACCTGAATACATTCATCCTTACCTCATCAAATCCTCTAACTCTTCCCTCTGTCTCTCATACCCTTCTCGCCAAGCCAGTTCTGCTGTCATGTACCAAGTCTTCAGCGCCGATCTCACTATCTCATCCAAGGAAAGTTCCACTGGGAAACACGTTATCTCCTCCTATAGTGATCTCAGTGTCACTTTGGATATCCCTTCTTCCAATCTTAGCTTCCTCCTTGTTAGGGGAAGCCCCTTTTTGACAGTTTCTGTGACCCAACCAACCCCTCTTTCCATCACCACCATCCATGCCATTCTCTCTTTCTCTTCAAACAAGACTCAAACCAAGTACACCTTTCAGTTCAACAATGGCCAAACATGGATCCTTTATGCTTCCTCCTCCATCAAGTTGAGCCACACTCTTTCTGAGATCACTTCTGATGCATTTTCTGGCGTAGTCCGCATAGCCTTGTTGCCTGATTCTGATTCGAAACACGAGGGGGTTCTTGACAAGTATAGTTCTTGTTACCCCGTGTCAGGTGAAGCTGTATTTAGAGAACCCTTTTGTGTGGAGTACAAGTGGGAGAAGAAAGGGTCAGGAGATTTGCTACTCTTGGCTCACCCTCTCCATGTTCAGCTTCTATCTAATGCAGACAATCATGTCACTGTTCTGGAAGATTTTAAGTACGGAAGCATTGATGGGGATCTTGTTGGTGTTGTAGGGAATTCATGGGTTTTGCAAACAGATCCCGTGTTTGTAACATGGCAATCAACCAATGGTGTCAAAGAAGAATCCCGTGATGAAATTGTTTCAGCCCTTTCTAATGATGTTGAGGGCCTAAACTCATCGTCGATCAGAGAAACTTCGTCATATTTTTATGGGAAGTTGATTGCAAGGGCTGCAAGGTTAGCATTGATTGCTGAGGAGTTGAGTTACCCTGATGTGATTCCAAAGGTTAAAAAGTTTTTGAAGGAAACCATTGAGCCGTGGTTGGAGGGAACTTTCAAAGGGAATGGCTTTCTACATGATAAGAAATGGGGTGGCATTATTACCCAACAAGGGTCCCATGATGGTGGTGGTGATTTTGGATTTGGTATTTACAATGATCACCACTACCATTTGGGGTACTTCCTTTATGGAATTGCAGTGCTGGCTAAGCTTGATCCAGCCTGGGGAAGGAAGTACAAGCCTCAAGCCTATTCCCTTGTGCAAGACTTCATGAACTTGGACACAAAACTGAACTCCAATTACACACGTTTGAGGTGTTTTGACCTTTACGTGCTTCACTCTTGGGCTGGAGGGTTAACTGAGTTCACGGATGGAAGGAACCAAGAGAGCACAAGTGAGGCTGTGTGTGCATATTACTCAGCTGCTTTGATGGGTCTGGCGTATGGTGATGCTCATCTTGTTTCCCTTGGATCAACCCTAACAGCATTGGAGATTCTTGGGACAAAAATGTGGTGGCATGTGGAAGAGGGAGGGACATTGTACGAGGAAGAGTTCACACGAGAGAACAGGATCATGGGGGTGCTGTGGTCTAACAAGAGGGACACTGGACTGTGGTTTGCTTCTGCAGAGAGAAGAGAGTGTAGGCTTGGCATTCAGGTCTTGCCATTGGAACCTATTTCTGAAGCCATTTTCTCCAATGGTGAGTATGTGAAGCAGCTTGTGGAGTGGACTTTGCCTGCTTTGAATAGGGATGGTGCTGGTGAAGGATGGAAGGGGTTTGCATATGCCCTTGAAGGGATTTATGACAGTGAAAGTGCATTGCAGAAGATAAGAAACCTTAGAGGTTTTGATGATGGAAACTCTCTCAGTAATCTCTTGTGGTGGATTCACAGCAGAAGAAGTGAATAAGAATGATTTGGTCATTAGACATTGAACATTCAACACGAAACCCTGCTGGTTTTGACATTGTTATCATTATATTACTACTATTATTAATATACCAATAAGTGCATGATTAAAAAGAAAAATATGATGAAGCTACGACAATATCATACTGTATCATGTCTGTTTGTTGCAAATCCTTGTTATATGAATAAAATAGTAATATATAATAATTATGGATGTTGCTTTCATTTTGGTTCAACACTTTCTGGCATTCATTGCTGTTGACAGCAATTAATGTGACTAGAGCTAATAAAAAATTTAAATTAAATACATATTTTTAAAATTTAAATTATACTATTAAATTTCAATTTTGAGTATAATGATTTGGCATATAAATAGATATAGATTATAGTACATCTAAGTGCCTTATCTTATAAAATGAATTCATCTGTATGTATATTAACTGAACTTTTTAGGTCACATATAAGTTAAACAAAAAATAATCCTACCCAATTTAGATCATAATTCTTTTTTTACCTTGATAATTTTTTCTAGCTTAATAATATCCATCATTACTTTATATATTCTACATTGAGTCTCAATTATTTTGAGGATCAGAATGTAAAGTCAACTAAAAAAAAATATTAACTACAAATATGGAAACTTCTTTGAAGTTGGATGATTATAATTTTTTTTCTCAACTTGTAATAATAATAATAATAATATTAATAATAATAATAATATTAATAAATAAAAGATTAATTTATTCTCTGACCCTTTACTAGAATCAGACAGATTGAAGAATAGCAAGTTGGAAAGTTAGCATCATCCAATATATAGCAGCCCTTATCTTGATGGGAGTTTATGTCGAAATTACGCTAAAAATTGTATTTTATGCAAAAAGTATCATGAACAAAAGTAAATGTATTATTTAAAGTTTATAAGAATCATTCAATATTTATTATGCAAAATAGACATGTCTTAGAGTGGATTTGTCTTTGTTCGTATGCTATCTAATTAAGATTAAAAAAAATAAAGGACAAGTTAATATATCATTTTTCATATTATGCAGTTAAGTTGTAAAATTTAAAAGTATAAAAGTATAATTATAATAAGGTATAATATATTTTAAATAAGTAATATGAATATAATTAATTTCCTATTATAAATGTATTATCCATTGAGTTATTAGAAGTTTTATAATTAATTGTAAGAATAATATTCAATCCGTCTACAACATCCTTTTACTCTTTTTCTCATACCATAATTGTACTATTGCAATAAATTTATCTTTAACCATTCAATAAATTTATTAATATGTATAATTATTTCTGTGATAAAGTTAAATGTTAAAAGAATAAACGATGATATCGTAACACTTTGGCTTTTTTTCAATTGGGGATTTCATATACTTTTTCGTATGATACGAATTTAATATATTTTACATTTTTAAGAAATAAAATGTATTTTTATTTTTCATATGATACTTTCTTACAAAATAATAAAGATATTTGTATAAAAATTCACTAGTTTCTTAATGTACATCTAGTCAAAGGTTTTTGAAAGTTGTTTTAAAAATGTAAATAGTTTCATTAAGTGGACCATTAAATATTTAGCTCAGTATTTTGATATAGATAGTTGAAGTAACATAATAATTATTTATTTGACATATTTTCATTTTTCATTTAAAAATAATAATATGATTTGTTTAGTACATTTCACATTAAGTGTAGATTAAAGAGAGAACATACGTAGAAGACCGTAATATTTTACACCGATTTTTTTTGTTGACACCTTGAACAAGTAATTTATACTTACTTAACAACTAAAAATATAATTATTTATTAAAATATAATATTTTATTATGAAAAAACAGTGTAATTTGGGTGTATTTTTTGAATAGTAATGTCAAATAATATTTGTTCTTATCGATCATTGAATGTGTTCATAGTTGACGTAAAATATCTGTTTTTCTTTTAATGTTCACATTGTTTTAGGTTCAACCTAATAAAATAAAACCATAAGCATAAAGAGACTATAAAATAAATTAAATATGAATATATCAATGTAGTGTTTCAAACTGCATAGCCAATATCAATATAATTTATCAATGTCCCATCTATTCATGAGATACTCAAGTGTTTTTGTGAACAAGGACTCATTTTCATGGATGAAAATATTATCTAAGATCATAAGTTGTTAAAGAAATAATAATATAATTATTTGATTTCAAATATGTTTTAAATTGTTTACCAACATAACATAATGTCACACTTATTATTATTATTATTGATATTAATATTATTTTACTTATTATATTATAATAAACTATTATATTTAAAAATATGTTAAATTATGACTTAATTAAGTTTTAAGTTTTTTTCTTAAATTTGAATATTTTTAATTTATTTTTTATTATATATAATTTGTATAACTTTCAATTAAATTCTTTAATTGTAGTGTCAACTGAAGTGACATAACTTATATTTTACATTGTCATCACTTACATGTTTTTACATGTAAAAAAAAAAAAAAACTTAATTAGGTTTTAAGTTTTTCATAAATTTAAATATTTTTAATTGAATTCCTATTAAAAAAATTGTGTTATATTTCAATTAAGCTCGAGTCACAAGTTGGGGTTCATTTTATAAATTAAATATTAAAACAAAAATCAAATCAACCATACGTATACATGAAATAATAACGTTTCGTAAAGATAACCAAGGTTTCAAAATTTCTTATTTCTTACTGTTCACGTTATTCTACTTAAGATTGTGAAATCAAAACATCACAATAATTCATAATAGAAACTTAATTAAAAAATATAAAAATTTATACATTTAATAGACAAAATTTTTCATTAAGGATTTAATTAAAAATATTTAAATTTACGAAAGATTTAAAACTTAATTATGCAATATTTTGATTTTCATGCAGAGACATGTAAAAAATATTATTCAAATTAACAATTACGTCACTTCAGTTGACGAAAAAAATTAAATAATAGGGTCTTAATTGTAAAATATACAAATTTTGGATACTCAATAGAACGGAATTTTTAATAGAGAGTCAATTATAAAATATACAAATTTTAGGTACTTAATCCAAATTTACTTACAGTCATCATAGTTCGCTGTGAGTTAATGTTTTGACTAGTATGTTTTCGATCAATTATGTTAAAAACCATGAAAACATTGCTGATGAAAAAAAATTACATATTAGTATAATTAATCATAAATATTTAGAAAAGCATTAATTAGCTAGTATAAGAACTCATTTACTATATGATTTTTATTTTCATGTTGAGTTTATGAACAAATGAACAAAATCAATTAACAACATACAAGTAGCTAAAAATTTCTCTTATATTTATATCATTCAAAGCTTGACTAAAATAATAATTGAAATAAAATAATATAAACATCTATATATTGTCATTAACTTATTCATGTAAAACAAATAAGGTAATATTTCTCCTTGACTATAATAGCCAATTCTACATGTATATTTGAGTTTCTTCCCTTTTTTTCTTAATTTTTATAGCCAATTCTACATGTATATTTGAGTTTCTTCCCTTTTTTCTTAATTTTTATAGGTAAGGGAAAGTTCAAGGCATGACAAGATGTTGTATTTCACATTTTTCGTATACTTAGGAGTGAGTAACTTCTAGAGTTAGGTGAAAGAGTTGGATCATGATGGGCATACTAAAATAGTCTGGTGTTAAAGGTTCATGTCTTCCTTCTTAAGAGATAAGGGATGAACAAATGTTTCTGGTGGTAAAGTTAGGTTGATCTAGTGTTCTATAGTAGTGTTGAGATTGTTGTAGGTGTTGTCAAGGTTTATAAAGGAATAAGGTTGCATGTAAATGAAAGCTCATGTGAAAATTGAGGTTAGTGTATAATTTCAAATAAAGTTCTTTAATTGATGGTGTAGGAACTCATTTCTAGACACTTGGAGAAGTGACCAAAGGTTGCACGTTCGATGAGTCTTCTACTCTATTAGCAAGTTGAGTAGATGACTTAATTAGCCTTGTACTAAAAGTAAAACATTTTCAATTTTCTTTTAGGCTCTTGAGGGGCTTCTTGTTGTTTCTATTGAGGTGTTGTTTTTTTTTTCTTTTTAAACTCTGATGTTAGGTATTCAAGTGTGAGTCTAAGTTTCACATTGGGTAGGAATGAGAAAGTTGAACAACATATAAGAAAGAAGACCCATAGACCTAATACCTTAAGGTTTTTGGGTTGAAGGTGACGTCATTCTCTTATATGGGTTGGCTCAGTTCTCATTCTTGTGAGATCTTCCCAAGGTTTTCTCCCTCGGATTCTCCGAACAAGTTGTATCAGAGTTGTTGGTTTACGGCTTGGGCGAGTATAATTTGACCCTGTATCGAAAGTCTTCCTGACGGAGGTTTCAGGCAAGCGTGTCCCGTATAAGTGTGTGAATGGCGGTACAAGTAAGAGGTCGGTTGCTTCCGCTCGAGGGGGAGTGTATCAATGTGGAAGAGGAGTGACTCTCACTTGAGGGGGAGATTGTTAGGTATTCAAGTGAGTCTAAGTTTCACATTGGGTAGGGATGAGAAATTTGAGTAACATATAAGAAAGAAGACCCATAGACCTATGTCTTAAGGTTTTGGGTTGAAGATGGTGTCATTCCCTTATATGTTAGCTCAGTTTTCATTCTTGTAAGATCTCCCTGGTGTTTACCCTCTTGGATTCTCCCAATATCTGTTTATCTCGTCTAAAGTACAAAGTGCTTTTTCAGTAGTCTTCTTAAACGCTTTAGGAACATCCATCATTGGTTTAGATGTACTAAAAGCATTTATAAAAACTTTCATTAGTGTTTGATAGGTCATCCTATTCATATAATTTTATTTTTGAAATATTTTTTTTTAAATATGAGAGACAACAAAACGCGCATAATAAAGTTTTTTCATTCAATACTTAATGTATTAGATGATTAAACATGTATCTTCTATACTGATGTAGCTATATAATCTTGAAAAATATTTTTGTCTAATATTAGTAATAGTCAAATTGATTCTTAAAATGATTAATTAGTTGAATTTCATTACGTGTAAAAATATTTTGCTATTGATTCTTAAAATGATTAATTAATTGAATTTCATGATGTGTAAAAATCTTTTGTGAAAGCAGTGTAATGAAAATTCTTATGAGACAATTTAGATGATGAAGTATGAGAATTTATTCATTGAAATAATAGTAAGGGCTAATATTAAGTGATGGGATAATGTATCGAAGACTCAATTGAAATCATTTATCCGACTCATACTCATCCATCTAATGGTTGACTAAGTAGATAATCATCCATTACAAGGAAATGATGAAAACAATTATAAATTTTCATTTGTATACCTGAAAACTTAGTATTAGGCCTTATAGTGAATTAAGAGTTCTAATTAGAATAAATAACAGAGCTTACTAGCATTTGTCTAGTAGATTGACTGCTTTAAGTCAATATTTCAAACTTTTGTTTACAAGTCAACTAAGTAGTTTAATGATTTTGATTACTCTTTATCAATTTAAAGCACTTAGTTTCCAAAGACTTAGATGAGAGAAAATGAGTTAAAAAATATATAATGACTGAAATATAGATGAGAGAAAATGAGTTTCAAAATATCTTTTATTAAAAAAATTTAGAAATATAGTTTTTTGATTATATATAATTAAGACTAAGATAAAATTATTTTATATATTATAAACTTTATGTTGCAGGTCATCTAAGTAGTTTAATGATCTGGATTATTTCTTATCAATTTAAGTTCAAAACTTTTATATGAAAGAAATTGAGTTTAAGAAAAGGTAGTGAATATAATCTTAAAATACATTTTCTATAGTAATCTCAAAAATATTATTTTTCTTAAAGCACTTATTTAATTAAAATGATATAGATGGTTGAAACCTATAGAAAGGAGTTTATAATACTTAAAATGATTTTATCTTATATATCAAATTAATACAAATATATTATTAAATGATTGAATTGTATTGGATAGATTAATTGTGTCTTAGAATTGATATATATATATATATATATATATATATATATATATATATATATATTTTTTTTTTTTTTTT
>Ga0209489_107882_pt1 | contig 15269 bp, 6 predicted proteins | sample SiratrowhiteBW_FD_187527 | JGI IMG/M metagenome (GOLD analysis project Ga0209489, IMG submission 187527) | Root nodule microbial communities of legume samples collected from California, USA - Siratro white BW (SPAdes) (version 2) | ecosystem: Host-associated > Plants > Roots > Nodule | place: USA... | reverse complement strand
AGACACTTAGTTACACGCATACTTGTAGTCGTGATAATAAGAATAATATTTAACATCTAACATCAGTTAAATATTTTTTTTGTTGAAATTCTTTATATTTTATTATAATATATAATATATAATATATATATATATATATATATATATATATATATATATATATATATATATATATATATAGATGCAATTCAATCCATATTAATACTTACATCTCACATATACGACAGTATGACATCTTTGGTAATAATTTTATAATATCAAACGAAAAAATTTAGACAAAAATAAAATGTATAATTAAATCTATTTATGGGATATATGTTTAAACACGATAACAAAACTATAAGCGATCACATTTCTTGACAGAGTGGGATGTTTACAATTGAATTAGTCACTAGCGTATATAGTATAAAAACTTTCAAGTAAAATAATTAAAAAAAAAATAGGTCACATAAATATTATAATCTAAGTAATGTGATATCATCCCGTATCATTTTTTAATTCTTTTAATGCTTCACATATAAATATTAAATAAATAAAAAACTAACGTTTAAAAAAAGTGATTTATCTCTTTATCGTTCTTATTTATATATTTAAAGAAAATAAATAATTAAATATTATTAAAAAATAAATTAATATCTAATATGTAGTTTTATCTTTTAATAATCATGATATTAATATATAGGATCAAATAGGTTGAATACACGAATATAGAATATCAAAAATTCAAACGTAACATAAACTTTGAAAAGAAAAAATGATCCCACTTGTGTAGCATTAAAGCTTTGTGATCTCTATTGCTATGCCCCCACTCTCACACTCCACTATTTTTATTGGAATTGTATGGTGTGAGAAGTGGTTTTATTAGTAAAGAATATAATACTAACTTTTGCAGTCCAATATTTGTTTAATTGAAAAAAATAACAAGAGAATACTTGACAAATTCCTACAAATATGTGTTCTCATGCGTACACTTACATAATCTTTTTAATTTCTATATTGCATATTTGTATCATTTTTATTATTCATTTGATTTTTGTTTTTCCTATATAATAGGATTATTATGGATACTTATAAATCAAAATGCCTGAATTGATTCAATACCGTAGTGTAGAGGTAGATCACATTCCAATTCAAATAGCTGTAGTGATGAAATAAGACAAACAAATAAAGCAATAAAAAGGATTAAGACATGAGATTCAAAGAAGATTCATCCTTAGGTTTCCACCAAATTAAATCGGTCAGCACCATAGTAAAAATCAAAATATAATAATGTACAATTGAGAAGAAGAAAAGTAAATATTTGATTAATAAAGGGAAATATATACAGGTTAGCAACAAAAACAAAGGAAAGCAATATGATGTTACTCTGATGAGACTCAGTGGCTACAAACTGGTTCTCCGATTGGTGCACTGAGTCTTTTTACAAGTAAGTTGTACTTGTAAAATTGAAATTACTTGTAATTAACTCTTTAGTTCTATAGATTCAAATCGTTTCTAATGTCATCTCTAAGAACTATTAATTTGTTTTCTTTCCTTTTCATGTGGTCAAATAACTTTTTCTTATTTAATGATTTATGTAGGTCTTTGTCCTAAATAGTAGCCTCTCTAGTTTAATTTCATGAAAGATGAAAATTAAAAATGACATATTCGGAAAAGAATTTAATAAAATAATTAATGCCCTATAAATAAATATTAAAAAGCAAAAAATACTCAGTGTTTCAAATTAAAAACGCATAAATTATTTATCATTCATTTTTTTTGTTAAATAAAAGAATCAATAAATATATTAAAAAATTAAATTAGTATCCGATCGTGGTTTAGTAGTAGTGCTACCTAGTACCACACCAGAAAAAACAAAAAGCAAGCACTGAGACATTTGTAAAATAAGTCACTTCACACTTGTGTAACATGCAAGCATAAGCTACTCAACGAATCAAGAGTTGCTTTGTGCCATCCTGGTTCCTGACAAACCACCACCAAGTCCTTTGGAGATTGCATGCGTGAAAAGATGAAAATGACCTTGAATTATCATCAGCCTAGGTCAAGTGTATTTAGGTTTTAGGTGTTAAGTTTTCGACAGAATTATTTTGACATTTTTGTTAGTTTTTTGGAAAATACACACTATGTTTTTTTTGGACAAACTGTTTGTCACAATGTAAAACCATGCCAAGTTCACCTAAGTTGTTAACCTAATTCTTTCCTTTTAGCAGGTCAATTACTACGGCAAAACTTCCACACTTGCATGATTAAATCCACTCTATAAATATTTTATTAGAATACTACATTCAGTACGGACTCAACAATTCTCTCTTTTCGCTCAAAACCTTAATTGCTAGTCTCAAACTCCGTTCGTCTCTATGGCCAACTCCAAAAACTTCACATCCATTTTCACCGTTATTCTCACCCTTCTCTTTTCATTCACCGCCGCAAAATCCCCAACTTTCTATCGAACCATGTCTCCAACCTCTTTGGGACTGAAGAAGGAGAAGCTCAGCCACCTTCACTTCTTCTTCCACGACATTGTCAGCGGCCCAAACCCCACCGCCGTCAGAGTGGCGGACGCCGACTCTACCAACTCTTCCTCCACGCTTTTCGGATTCATAGCAATGGCCGACGACCCATTGACCGTGGGCCCCGAACCCGGATCCAAACTTGTGGGAAAGGCCCAAGGGATATACGGGTCTGCGGCCCAACAGGAAACGGGCCTGTTAATGGTACTGAACTTCGTGTTCACGGAAGGGAAATACAATGGCAGCACGCTGAGCTTGTTGGGGCGGAATGCGGTGTTTTCCACCGTGAGGGAAATGCCAATCGTTGGAGGAAGCGGGCTTTTTCGGTTCGCACGTGGGTACGCTCAGGCGAAGACTCACACGTTTGATTTCAAGACTGGGGATGCTGTTGTGGAGTACAACGTCTACGTGTTCCATTATTAAGCATTGCGTCATTTAGCAACAAAGCATCGTTTTATTCTCTTATTCTTGTATTGTGTTTCTCTTCTTTGCTTTATTCTCGGATGCTTTTGGAATCACAAGTTGCATTTATGCTTCCTGTGGTCAAACCATGTATGCTTTAGTTGACTATGTTGACTTCAAAAATCATCGTGATTTGAGAAACCATAATGACTTTGCCACAAGAACGAATAATAGTTCTTTAACATCCACTCGTTTCTCTTACTTTCACTATACAATTTCTTTTAATAATAAATTATTATATTTAACTAATAAAAATAAATATAAACAAGATTTTAAAATAAAATGATAATAGTATTTATTGTTCCTTTACGAGAAGTGGTTCTTTTTTGTTCAGTAGGTAATTCTAAGAAACTATGAACTATTATTTCACTGATCTCAGAACATGATGAAATGTTGAAGCTGTGCGTATAACTTGGTAATGACACGCATAAACTCGTTTTGACAATGCAGCCTCAACTGTTTTTTCCGGTCTCACTTGCACCAAACCAGGCAGGTGCATAGTGTGGTCACGATTTTAGATATCCGATGGATTGGTTAAATTCAACTGCTCTTGTTTTTTAGGCCAATTGTGACAAAACATGGCCGGTAGGCACACAATATGAGTGGCCGATTCAACAAATGACACTAGAAAGCACTAGAGGGGACACCACAATTTCTGATATAAAGTTGCACATGCATCTAATATAGAAATTGTTTTATACTCAATGAAAACTGAAAATTAATAAAAAATTGTCACGACAAAAGTCGATTCTAGGTGTAAAGTTGAAGAAATCGTGGACCTTGAGTATAACTTTGATTTATAATCTTTTTTATGGTGAAGTCGTCGGTCTTTATAACTTTTGTTCGAATCTTTTACATTTATTTAATTTGAATAAAATAATAATTTTTGTTAAATGTAAAAAGTTAGTGGTGACTGAAATTAAAAATGTTTTATTATTTTACATATTTAACTGTGTGAATATTCTTTTTACATGATTTTATGCTTTTAAACAAAAAAATTGTCATTTTATGCAAACTGAATAAATGCAAAAAAGTCGTTAAACTCGTGACTAATGTGTATTACTTCTATATGAAATTGGTCATATTTCTTTATGACTTCACCTTTTAAAAAAAATCAACAACACTATTAAGTTAAATCACAGTCGTGTTATACCACTTCTTCAATGTATTTTCAGAAAAAGACTTTGACAACTTCTTTGTTAATTTTTATTTTTTATTAAAGTTGAGTTTGAGAATAACGACTTTTCAAGAAAGTAATTGTGTTTTCTAACACGATTTTATTTTTGTAATACTTTTTAAATCTGTCCATTTTGATAAATTTGGAGCAAAATTGCAATATTTAGGGAAAATTTCTTCTAACGTGTATTTAGGTAAATGTTTAATCATGATGAAATTGATTATAATTTTAATGTATTTATATGCCTTTTTTTATATCACCTTAGAGTATGTTTAAATATATTTAAAAATATGTTTTTTAATCTTAAGTAGAGCATTGATTACATTTATAGATATATTTCTATGCTATTAATTATATTTATATTTCTGGTAATTAATTGATTGAATTGGGGGTGTTAGGTTTTGTTCAGAGTGAATTAATGGTCCATATATTTTTTTCAAAAAAAGAAAAACAAACTCATTATTTTTTGTGCGTGAATACATGTAGGATCAAAATAAAAACATGTGATGACTACATCTAGACTCCCTTGTTTCAATGAATGACTTGATTTGCTTGTCTTCAAACGAAACTAAAAGTATAGTTTGGGATACCATGAAGCTTTAATTTTGCTTGTCGCATGATGACGTGAAACTCTAATTGTGAGTTTGCGGAGCAGTGAACATATTGAAATTGTTACCAATCATCGATGGATTTGCAATAAAAGAAAAACACGACCAAAATAACAAAAGAAAAAACACCATTATATTAAATTTAAATAAAAGTAGAAAATCATACACACTTATCATGTGTTAGAACGACATATATATAGTAAACAAGATTCGATATATAGAACGACATATATATGGTAAACAAGATTCGATATATACAACTTAAGTGTGATAATAAAGTATTAAAATATTATATTGTCTATTGCGTACACATTATAGGTCGACCATCTAATCTACAAGCATTAGAACGCTTTTTATATCGATTGTATAGTATATTCTACATCGGTTTCAGAATTGATATAGATACATGTAATGTAAAAAATTTTGAACTTTTTATATCGATTCTATAATCGATGTAGTATGTGCATATACTATATTGGTTGATAAATAAATCACTAACGTAAAATATCAATCTTAAGAGCATTCAGAAGGAGATACTACACTGGTTGTGGCTCTCAATCGATGTTGTATTTATCCTATTACATCGGTTGGGAGCCCACAATCGATATAATATCTCTATTTAAAAAAAATAGTTTTTTTTATAATTTTTGATAAATCTCTAATCCATACAAGAAAATACCATAACAATTTACAGTTTTTTGTAACAAGTACAAATAGGTGAAATAAGAAAAAAGATGTCAAAATACTAAAAAAAAAAATAGTAAATGATGGAATTTAAAAAAAAAATTGGATTTTGAATCTCCTTCGGGATTGCCCAAAAGATTCGTTACGTTATTTCGAGCAACTTTTATTTGTGGAGCATCTCAATCCGAGTTTTCTATCAAAAGTTATGGTCGTTTAAAGTTTTTTCACCCTCTTTAAAATCTTAAATCTATGATAAACCTATACAATATAAGAACTCTACCATCAGATATAAACTAAATCAAGTTGCTGATAAAAAATTTGAGTCAAAAATAAATTTTTACCTATTTTTAATGAATTTTATAAAATTGCTAACCTCTTGCAAAGAGAAGCGACAAGAGGTGTTGAACCAAACATTCACAGTGAAAGAGAAAGGCACGCCAAACATCTATAGAAGAAGCCGAAAATAGACCAAATGAATCCTAACAAAATAAGTGAACACAAAGATGCAAATGAAAACCAGTGAGAAGAGAAAGCGACACCACGCAAAATGCAAATAAAAGCTAATGAGAAGAAAAAGCAACACCACGTGAAAACCGTGAATGCAATGAAGGATATAAAGTGAATGAAGTCAATGAAGGCACACGAAACAACTTTGAGCAAATAAATGGAGTGAATGAATACATAGAAGCTTGAGGGAGAAAATGTAAACACAAACCAGTGAAAGGGAAAAGTGAAACGGTGAGGGTTAAAATAGGAATATTACATCGGTTATTGAAATAAAGCGATGTAATATCTAATGGTGCTTCAAGACATCAGATGAAATATCTAATGTCTAACTCTAGTATAACTTCATTATCTTAAATCTAGTATTGCAATATTTTCCATTTTTTTGTTTTATTAGTGAGTTTTGTTATGGAGCGACGAATATTTGTTAGATGAAGTTGAATGAAAATATCTAATGGCCTACATAACTACATTTAAAGTTCGAGTGACAATGTACCAAAATTGTAATGCAGAGATCAGATCAACAATTGAGATCATTAAACATTTAGATGATTTGGTGTTAGTAGTCTCATCACAATACATTTATACTCTAGTGTAGGTTATATCCTTGGATGGATTTTGTGTTGTCTGTATTTTCTTTGGAGGAATGGTTAGGAACAATATTTTTTGGAGTTTGTTCTATTTTGTTGGATTTGACAGTAAATCTTAGTTTATACCAAGAATGTTTTGTATAGGGTTACCTCTTATGTGCTCCTATTTATATTATTTTTTATTGGTGATAAAAAAACCATCTCATACTATAATAATAGATTATATTCATCTAATTTAGACAAAGTAACATAAACATTAGACAATACATAGTCTATGTAGAATTATTTGCTATTATGATCCATAACTAATATATTGTATTATTAGGTCAATGACAATAAAAAAGCACTTTGAGTACAAAGTCATGGATAAAATATATTTATTATGTTATACATTAAACAGTTGTGCAAAGATAGAAATAATCTATAAGTTAAAGATAAATACAAATATTACACCATCCTATCAAGGAAACACGTTGGTAAAATGTATTAGAAAGCACTAATTAAGTCAAAAAATACGTTGGTAAAATATATTAAACACTAACCACTGATAAAGAATTATAACTTATAGTCAGTCACATATCTTTCTACTTAAGATTTTAAGAAAGAAAATGACATGATACGATTGTGAGTTGACCCTCGCGACTTACACCATGAATGTACCGTATAATTAAGTCTACTAGAAATCAAAATATTCAATTGTAACTTGACCCACTTGACTTACACACCACAATATAATTGATGAAACTTGTAACAATTTCTACTTTACAATTGCTCCACTGGGAATCAAACTCTTGACAATAGTTTTAATACCAATTGTTAATAAATTGAACAGTTATCACTAATTCAAAAGTTATATCTTATAGTCAATGTATAATTCTTTTTACTGAAGAGCATAAAAGTCCAAACAAAATAATAATTATGACTTAGATCATATAATCTACACAATGAGACCATTATCCACCTACCAACAAAACTCAAAATAATAATTTTTCTCAATAATCATCATAACAAACTATATTTCTAAACGTCTCAACAACAACTATTTTTTAAAGACTCATAAACAAACACTTACTAGCTTGAAGAGCAAATATAAAACTATTTATTCATTGATTAATCTCTATGTAATATTATTTTTTTAAAACTCTATATTGTTTTTTTAATATTATTAATGAAGAAACCTTAGTTCATATTTCATATTCATTTATCTTAAATGTTTTGGATTATACCACTTTCGCTATTTATTGAAAGTAGAATGTGATCATGGAAAGTAAGTATCTCGGGCAGCAAGTAAAAAAAAATATACTTCTGTTTTCTTTTTCTTTGGCAAAAGTGATTAAAATAATACTTGTTAAAAAACTTGTTTCAATGAAATTTAAAGGTTTTCAATAATTAGAGGTACTATTAGTGGTTGAAATGAAACAATAAAAAATTTCTTATCTCTCTTGCACCTTTAAAAAAAAAAAACATTTTAAATATCCTGTAGAAAAATTGAGTGAAAGAAAGTTATAAAACATAATTCAATCTCTTGTATCTTTCTATGGTATCTTTCTATGGTAATTATTATGAATTATTGTTTATAAATAAATAACGTTAAGAAAATTGTAAAATAGTAATAATAGTGAATTTAATACGTTCAATATTATTTTAAAAATTCGACAAAAGATAAACTGAATTAATTACTTTAAAAGTACCTTGAAAATTGGAGGAAGTACATTAGCGAGTAAAAATCAATTAACAAATATATGAATTCAAAGTCCTCGTTATGACACCTAAAACTTTCACAAGAATATATTAGAAATCAATTCCGAAATACATGAATTTAAATATTCACACGTATTTATTTAATATTTTTTATTTCATACCATATATAAATATATTTTCTAGATTTCCTTAAAGAGAATTTCTTGAATTAAATATAAGAGTGTTTTTTTAAATAACAACCTTAAATAAAACTTTTTGGAAGTTGAACTTATTTATATATGAGTCTAACGAACATGATATCTTTTTCTTATAAATTAGACAAGACGAAGGAACACATTTATTAAATGCATGAGTACTAATGAATACATCGTAATCAATTAATAAATATACGAATTCAAATATTTATTAATAACACCTTTAACTTTCAATATCCCTTTCCAAATATATAAGCTCTTAAATATAAAAAATTTAACTTTTTATATACGAAGTAAGAATAATAATTAAAGTTCATTTAATGCTTTTATTTTACAATAAAATTATATTTTTTAATTTTTTTTAATTATATGTATGATATTTACGTTTAAGGATAAGAATATTTTTGGAATAGTATCATTGAATAAAATTCAAGAAATTAAAAATTCCTTGTATTTAAGTGCACCAAACACGATTCTCTCTCTTAATTTTTCTTACTTTTATTAGAGTATAGAGGAGAAATAAATTTACATTTAAAACTTATTTTTTATTAAATGTTCTAGTGATTAATATGAGTAAAGTAACAAGGAGATCATCATAGATGTCGCTATTTTTTCACAAGAAATAATATCCAAAACTTCCTTATTTTATATCAAATATAAATGAAAGATGTGAAATCTGATTTTTTTATTAATTGAAGTTTATTAACAACTACTGAATTCGATATTTTTTATATATTTCAATTAAGGACTCTTTATTTTAGTTTATAACTTTGGATAAATATAATTTGTATTCGTATAATTAACTATTCTCCCAGTTCATACGTTCCAATTCTGCGGTCTATAAATTGCTAACTTCCCTCTTTCCTCACACATTTTACTTTTCCCTCTCATTGCAATGGCCAATTCCAAGACCCTCACGGCCATTTTCACGGTCATCGTTCTCAACCTGCTCTTGTCATTGGCCACCGCAAAATCCCCTGCTTTCTACAGAAACCTATCTCGGAAGTCTTTGGGACTGAAGAAGGAGAAGCTCAGCCACCTTCACTTCTTCTTCCACGACATTGTCAGCGGCCCAAACCCCACCGCCGTCAGAGTGGCGGAGGCCCAGTCCACCAACTCTTCCTCCACGCTTTTCGGATTCATAGCGATGATCGACGACCCATTGACAGTGGGCCCCGAACCCGGATCCAAACTCGTGGGAAAGGCCCAAGGAATATACGGGTCTGCGGCCCAACAGGAAACGGCCCTGTTGATGGTAATGAACTTGGAGTTCACGGAAGGGAAGTTCAATGGCAGCACGCTGAGCTTGTTGGGGCGGAATGCGGTGTTCTCCGCCGTGAGGGAAATGCCAATCGTAGGAGGAAGCGGGCTTTTTCGGTTCGCACGTGGGTACGCTCAGGCGAAGACTCACACGTTTGATCCTAAGACTGGGGATGCTGTTGTGGAGTACAACGTCTACGTGTTCCATTATTAACCAACCAGTTCTTCATCATATGGAAGCCATATAGCATCGTTCTAATGTCTTATCCCTCTCGTGTTTCTCATCTTTGCTTCATTGTTCGATGCTTTTGGAATAACAACTTTTTATCCTTACCGCCGTTGTTTAACTAAATATAGAATAGGATGCATTAATTAATTTTAAAGTAAATAGTAAATTTCGATATTTTTAATTAAATTTTTATTATTATTTTATTAAGTATCAATAATTTATTTATTTATTAAATAAATTATGTGTTTATCATTTTGTCTCATTGTCTTCCTTATCTAAATGTTAAAATATGTAAGATTTTGTAGAAAATAAGTTTTTGTAGGTAATATAAAAAAATATTAATATTTTAACTAAATACATTAACATCTAGAAGCAAGTGAGCCATACATCATAATAAATATGTTACACATTTAATTAAAAAAATTAAATGATTAAAAATTAATTAAAAAATATAAAATTTTAATATTTGAAAAAGAAAAAAAAATAACATAAATTTAATTAAAAATACTTAATTTTTTTCTGAAGAACTTTAAACTTAACTAAACTTAATTATATAATTATTTTTTTCTTAGCTTTTTCTTTTATCTTGGAGCAGTGGTTTTTCTTATACCTCGAGTCAATTATAAATTAAAATTAGTTGTATAATATAAAATATATATATTTTTACGATTTTTTAAACAAAGTGTTTTAGTTTACTTTTTTCAACTTCACATATTTCGTCTTTTTTTTTTATGTTATTGATTCTTTTTTATTTTAGTTAAACTAGAAAAATAAATTAACTAAATTTGAAAATTTAAAATCTGACATTTCTCGTTATTCGGCTAAAATTCAATGTAATACAGATATTCTAAAAATGTATGAATAATTAAATATATATTGATTAATCTGAAATTATATTAATAAGAGCTAAATTTATATTGTACTATTATGTGATGTGCCAATGAATAAACCGATATAAAATTGCAAGAAAATTCATTTAGGTAAAATTTTATGATTTAATAAAAATATGATTAAGTAAATTCAAAATTCTATCTCAATAAACGATCACACTCTGCTAGTCTCTCTAAACAAAATTAATCAGCCACTAAATAATACAAAAAATATGACGAAAAAATATATTACCATTATATTTATTTATATTAGTTATCTTTTATGATAATTGTTTATAATGATATGTGTCATGCTGAAAAAAAAGAAAAAAAAAAAAGGCATTTCAACTTTTGATGGAGTGGTTTTCTCTAACCTCAGAATCTGCATCACCAAGCTAGAGAAATGAAGCAAGGTGTAGTCGATCATCCTTTCCTTCTACCATTATTAGTCAAATATTTCATTCATTTCAACTAACTCCACAATCAAAATTTTCCTTCTAACAATTAGTCAAACATTTCATTCATTTGAACTACTTCTATATATTATACCAAACCAATTTGACCAACAATGTATAACTCGTTAAAGAAATGAGTTATAAGTGATTTTCCATCTCTCTCTTTTCCTTTTTTCACTACAAGTTTTTATAATTCATTTTTTATCCCACATTTTCTGTGTTTTTTCCACCTCTATTCATGCTATGACAAATAATACGAGAAAAAAGGACGAAATTGTTGTGTAAGCTTAGATAAACCTAATTATCTCTACTCCACCAATTAGTTGTTATCGTATTACCATAATTAATAAATAATTACCAAACTTGAATGCTTTTGAAGTCTTATATTGTCAAATTAATTGTCGGTTTTTATTAAGAGAATTAATTGTTTGTTATCATATGAAAAGTCATGAATGCATTGATTATTTTAATTTTATTAATACGTCTAATATACAAGATAATTTCAACGTGTACCAAGAAAATATAGGATCGTTTCAACAAGTACCATATTGGATGTCTGTTAAGAAAATAAAAAAAAATTGAAATCTAAAACAATATTTTTATTTAGTATTTTATATTTGCAAATCATTAGCAAGAACTTTAAAGACTTAATTTTATCGATTTATCTAGAAATTAAAATGAGAGAAAATATTAATATATCAATAATTATTCAAAACAAAACATATTTTTAGAGCATATACATTGGATTGCTTGTTACCTTTTGGTTTCTAGTACTCTTAAATTATTTTTTTAACCATTGCAGTACCATTTGCTTTGTGTACATAATAAGGTCGTTTTTGTAGGTTTAAGCTCTGACAATTATGTTCGTCTTTTACTTAAAAATCTGATGATTTATAAATTGGATTAATAAAGTCACACGTGATAGAGTAGTTGGCATTGATAATGAAATAGACTGACTTCAACAATGGCTTTTGTTATTTTGTTTATTTTGTGTGTTTTTCATTGTGCCATTGTGCATGTATTGCAGAGTTTTGTAACTATTTTTAAGCGAATAATGATTAATGTTGAAAAATCAAAAGAGAAAAAGTTTTTTTTTTCACCAAAAAAGACAATCTAATTTAGCTAACTAGAAGACAATTCATGGACTGATTGATGAGTGTTTGAAGAACTTTTCTGGTTTTAGGGGAACCAGAGCCTCCTCGAGAAGAATTTGAGAAACAGTTCCTTGGTAGTTTTTATGACAAAGACCAATTATTATATATAGTGTCCTTCTCCTCTATCTACTTTTATCAACAAATTATAAACCCTTCAACTTTATTAGTGTCACAACCTTTTCTAGTAGACATTTTTTATGAGTAATTTTTTATTCATGATGGAAGTACAGGAAGAAGGTATGAAAGTGGAAGAAGAATTCGTCTTTCTCCTAATATAATTTTTTCAATACTTGGCCTTTACACAATTACTTGCACCTGACGGCTTCTTTCTGTACCTTCATGCTTTTCCTTCTACATCTTTACAATTCAAAAAATATAAAAATATCTTTTTAAAATTGTATTTAACATCATATAATTCAAAATAATTTTTTTTATCTTAGATTTTATAATTTGAAATATAAAAATAATTTTATATTTTAAATTACACCATTTAAAATATAAAAGATTATATTTTAAATGACATAATTCAAAGTGCAAAAATTATTATTTTAAATCGTACAATTTAAAATAAGATAATAAAAAGAAATGTAATCATAAAATTAAATAAAATAAAGTAATATTTTTAGTTCTTCGATGAAAGTGCAGGAAGAAGCAGTCTTGCCTTACATGATCAGAGATAACTTAGAAACAATAACTAAAAAAAGTAAAAGTTGCAACTTAAAAAATATAATAACAAAAGTTGTTAATTAATATGCCTTAAGGAGATATTATTCTTATTTTATTATTAGTTATATGAAAATCATTGATATTATACTTATTTCATGTGTTATAATTGAAAACTTGTGTAGTAATTATGAATTGTTCCATTCTAAATAGAATATCAATTCTTAGGACAAATTTAATAGAAACAATTAAATAAGACTTCTGTATAATAATACTTAGTGCAAATACAAAGTAGATAGATACTCTCAAAAGTAAAACATTTTTTATGTGGTATAATGAAAAGGTATAAATAAGTAAAGTAATTAGTTGGAGATAAAATAACCTAATGTAGAAAATGTTTCAAAATTTAACTATTTTTTAAGAATGCTTATATAAAGTAGTTGGAGAAAAAAAAAACTACCAACTTATTAATTTATATTAAAAGTTTTTTTTTCATGTCTTTTTGTATACGAGAGAATTATTTAAGTACTTTTTTAGATAGTAAACTGGTATTTCTTTATCAAATTGAGAAATGTGAGAAAGTTAAAATTTTAAAAATTTATATGGAGCTTAATAAGCTACCATGAGAATTTAATGAATAGAAGATATTAAAAGTCTCATATAATGAATACCAGTGTCTAAGTTGTAGTTTGTCAAGTTAAATAAGAAGGATGTCTGTGAAGGAGATATATCAAGTTGAAGTAGTTTTATAAAATCTAAATCCATATGGAGAAGAAAAGTTGAATAGATAGCTAATAGGCAAAGAAGAAGAAGAAGATATGTTTTGATTTGTTACAACAACATCAAGATCTTCATCATAGTGATTTGATAAAAAAAATATCATGATTTTTTTAGACCAACTAGTATGATTTGTATGCACCAACAACTAGTATTAAACCACGTTTAAAAGGATGGAAGAAAGAAACTACAAAAAAGACATTTAGATTTATATTTCTCAAACAACACTATTATAAGAACATCCATATATTAAAAGACAATATGTCAAATTTAATAAGATGAAGTCCAACCATTCAACTTGCTTCTATTTGAGAAATTTAAGGATTAATTGTGATGCCAAAATAATATAATCATGACAAACATTTGATGAGTGGTAAGAGGAGATAAGGGTGCATATGAATAGTATTGAAGGATCCATAAAAATATATTTAACAAGAGAATGTTATCTTTCCTAAGTGTTCAAAATAATAAGTTAGTAGATTTAACAATAGTGAAAGTATGAAAAATATTAAGATGTGTTTATTTTTTCTTAGAAGTAACATTGATGCAGAGAGCAATAAGTATTTATAATTGGAGATTTCATATTGATTATAGATGAGATTAATTTGTAGTATATAACTTCTTATAAGGTTAAGTTAGGTGGAAATTCACTTACCAAGACTTGTTATTAACTTATAAAAGAAAGTATTTATGATGGTTTATGATTTTGAAAAAAGAAAGAAAAATAAACAAGTTAAGAAATTATGATAAATTTATACATTGAGGAGAGGATATTTAATGTCAACATCCAATTTGGATTGAGCAAATAAAAATTATACTTTAAGAAAATTAAAAAAATGTGTAATAATTTATTTTTTATTAATTAGTTAGAAAAATAAAAAATAATTTTCTCTTAAAAAAATCAAAATGAGTGCTTTTAAGGTTTTAATGTAATTTGAGCTTAGTCCAAAAAAATGTATTGTCCTTTTGATTTTTTTTTTTTTAGAGTTCTGATTTAAATTTTAAATTTAAAGATTATCATTTTTATTTCAATATGAGAACTCCAATTTTTCATATATTCTTAGGTTTATTGTAATTTAAGACTTCTGATTTGAAAATTATTAGATTCTGATTTTATTTTTTAATTTTTTTAAATTTATTAAAATTTAAAGATTTTGATTTTATTTTTTCAATTTTAAAATTTTCGTATTTATTACAATTTGATAGATATGATTTGACTTTTTTTTAATTTCAAGATTTTTGGGTTTATTATAATGATTTAAAGATTTTCATATTCATTGTAATTGTAATTTAAGGATTCAAATTTTATTTTTTAATTTAGGATTTCAATTTTATTTTCAAAATGTATACTCTACTCCCACACATAATATATATATATATATATATATATATATATATATATATATATATATATATATATATATATATATAT
>Ga0209489_107881_pt1 | contig 15270 bp, 7 predicted proteins | sample SiratrowhiteBW_FD_187527 | JGI IMG/M metagenome (GOLD analysis project Ga0209489, IMG submission 187527) | Root nodule microbial communities of legume samples collected from California, USA - Siratro white BW (SPAdes) (version 2) | ecosystem: Host-associated > Plants > Roots > Nodule | place: USA... | reverse complement strand
GGTTAGCTTCCCTTACCTTAATCGCAGTGAAAGTTCTCTCTAACACTCCCAAAAGCTTAAGATCCTCAGGAACTCGAATCTGCACCAAAGGACCTCTGATCAACGATCAGACTAACACACTAGGAAACTGAGCTCACAGAGGCACCGTCTGATGGCTCAGATGCCACATGCGAGCTCAGTAAGCAGAGGAAAAACAAAAACCTAAATCTGCTCTAAGGAAAAGGGGCAGAAAATGAACTTACTCTAACGGAGGTTCTGATCGGATAGACTTGCTCTATTCTCCGCCACGAGTCCAACGGTGGGCTCCGCTTGAGAAACTGATGAGGTATGGAAGCAGAGACTTAGAGAGAAGTAAGAGGAAAAGAGGTTAGGGGTTTTAGAGAAATAGTGGCTCAAGTGAGAATGAGACTTGATTACTAACTTTTTCCTATAAATACGTGTTTTCAATTTAATAATATAATAATCAAATGTTCATTCTACTTTTACCACTTCTACTCAAATGATAGATTTTCTAGGTTATTACAAGTTAAACTATAATTATGCAAGAAAATACTTTCACATCATTAATACAATTGATATTATTAATAAGGGAGGCTTTATAATTTTTTGTTATTATTTAGGAATTGTAAACGTACTTTTAAGTTTAATTTATTCCTCTTGAATGTGATTAGAACAAATTTGAAAACAAAATAAATAAAAAAGAGAAGGGAAAATGATAGAAGTTATGTTGTTTGACTTAAATAGAAGAAAAAAAAACTTGTTTGTCTAGGGAGTATTAAAATTTAATTTTGAGACTCATATTTAAAAACTGATTTAACAAATAAAAGAATCTCTTAATTATTTATATTACTTTAATCATATTTGTAATAATATATATAAGTAAAAAGTTTCACCTCTTAAACATCATAAAATAGATTTATAAGATAAAGTTTATACTTCATTTATAAATTTAATTTGATTTGATTTTTAATTTACAAGTAATCTCCAACATATTTCTTTGTATTAAAGAATAAATATTTTAAATATAAAATTAAATATTTATGAGTGATTTAATAAAATTCTAATAATAATAACATAATAATTTCAAAAAAATTGACTAATAATATCATTTATATAAATAGGAAACTAATCTCTATTAAATAGCTTTAAATAAAATTATCTAAAATAAGATCTCAAGTGTTAACGTACACACTAGGTTAACAAATGGATTAACATAAGTGCAATCTTAATTTTAAGATAAGGAAGAAGTTGTATAAAGAAAAAGAAGAATATCTAACTTGCTACAACTTAAGCTCTTTTGAAAATTTTGAATCCTAAAGTTTTCACGATAAGAGGAAGTCCAAAGAAAAAAATTGACCAAGTTTTTAAATTAAAAAAATATTAGATGATTTTTTAATTAAAAAAATATTCTTTTCAACTTGAGAGTGATTAACATCTTAGACATTAATATAGGGTTCTTTCAAATTTTTTTTAGGTTTAATATAAATTGACGCAATTTTTTCATCAATTTTTCTTAATTTCTTAAGAATTTGAAAAAACGATTGGAGAAATGAGTGCGACTAACATATTAGCAAAGCAATTAGAAACTTCTTAAAAATCTATTTTTTTTAAATAAATAGATTTGATCAATAAAAGAATTAATAGTTTGGAGAGGAGAAACAATAAAGAATAACTAGAGTATTACAAGATGAAAGATGATTTCGTCAATGCTTGCACATATTGGATATATTTTGTATGTGAAGTAATAAAAAAATTCATTATATATTAAATATAATTTAATGTGTTTCCCTAACTTTATTTTTTAAAATATAAAGTAATATAGTTGGTATCAACTCCCTATCTTGTATAAAAGAGTTGACATTTTTTTTTATATATGATGCGCTTTCTACTAGTATCTTCACCAACTCTAAAATACTATTTCTAATACATATCCTTTTTTTAGTTACATTTACAGAAAATTACAAAACAAAAGTTATTAAATAAGAGATCTAAAATTCATTGATTTCAGTAAATTTCAATTAATAATATACACTTTGTTGAACATACTATATTGCTATTTCTCAAAAAGAAATAAAAAAAATCATAAAGTGTACTAAGTTATACAACTATTTATGTCATGCGATAAATCTAATATACGGTAAATAATCTCTTTCTTATGTACTATAGATTTTCTTATTAGATTGAATGAGTTATTTATTTATTTGAGACAAAAACTATGTCAAATAAAATATTAAATAAATAGAATATAGAAAAATTATGAAGTGTTGAAAATCTTACATCCGTTAACGATAAAATTGATTTATAATATGTAAGTGGAAAGCTCGTAAGGCATTCAATAGTTTTTCAAAAGTAAGTGAGACTTAGATGTTTTTTAAATTATTAATTGGTTAATGATGTTTGGAAAGTGAGAACACACTTTACAATATGAAAATAAATATAATATTTAATTACAATGAAATCTTATTTTAAGGAAACAGAGTGAGAGTTATACTGTTAATTTGTAAGTTTTGATGAAGAAAGTTAAGAAGGACAAAAAATCGAGGGAGAATTAACTTATATTTTAGTCTAAATGTGTTGAATACTTTTTTCCGTGTAGTTAAAGAAAGTGTTAATTAATGAATGAGTGATCAACGTTGGTGATTATTGAAATTAAGATGTGATAATGATTAGAAAGTTATTATAATACAATGTGGTTTGATTTATTCTGTTTCAAAGTGCTTCGCATGTCTTATACTTAAAATTTCCATATGATTATCATATGAGTGATGAAGTGCAAATAGTTTGATAATGACAATGAGAAAGACAGAGAGATCTTTTCTCAAAGACTGGTAAAATATTATTTTCTGAAAATAAAAAAGGAAAGGTGATTTTCTTTAATGAAAACAAATTCCTGAGTCAAAATAATGATGTTATTTTGTGATATTTTAAACAATTCAAATAGTTCAAATATTTTTAAAAAAATTGATGTATGTTAATATATATATATATATATATATATATATATATATGATTATGTGATTTCTATAATATTGAATTTAATTTGATTTAAAACTAGAAATTTTATATCTAGAGTTGTGAAAAACTAAATCGCAAAATTATAATTATAAATTAAATTCCAAATTTAATAATAATAGCGATAATACAAAGTATTAAGGTAATATTTGATTAATTTTGTTAAAATAATATTTATACAAATATACTATGTATTTTATTGAGCAAATCATACTCATATTTCAGTTTTTTTTAAGTGTTCGATTATTTTCATTTTTTCCCTAAATTTTTTATCTGAGAAACATTTTTCAATACAAAATATTTTAAATTATCTATAAAATAAATTAACCTCTTAAATTTTTTTATGATAAATGTTCAAAATTTCTTTAGAAGTATTTTCATTAAATAATAACTTCATATAGTAGTCCTTAAGTGATCAATTTCAAATTTATATATACAATGAATACTACTCCGATTTAACTAAGATAACAACTAATAATTAAGTAGTTGTTAATCAATTTTACATTAACAAATAACTGAATTCCAGGATAAAAAAAAAGTTGGATAATCATTCTCGAAATGCTATTTTAATCTACGCCATAATCCTTTTATATAATGAGTTATAATAATTCATATTATACTTTTTATGAAGTTACACCTATTATGAATCCACATAATTATAAATTACATTTTTTTATACCATGTCATAAATTACAATTGTTAATTATACTTAAATATTGTCCAGTATTTATATTATTTAACCAATGTTTTATTATAAATTAAATGTGGAAAAATATAATTAAGATAAACAATGTAGTTTAAAGGTGCTTCAAACACAATAGTTTATAAAAATATTAAATTTCTTAAAATACATTAAGTACTTAAATGACATGTCATACAATAATTCATTTTTTCTATATAATACTTATAATCATTTTGTATTTTTTATTCCATTGGGCAAATATGAAATATTATATTAACTTTATCGATAATTCATTTTTACTAAAAATCTAATAAACCATTTTCAATGATTTTTTTTTAATTTGTTTTTACACCACGACATATAAATATGAAATCTTACTCTAACCCATGTAATATCTTGGATTATATATGCACTTCATTTGCATATTCTAAAATATTATATTAATTAAAATCATTAGAATTTTCACGAGGGCATATTAATAAGAATCAACCATACTGGAAGACAGTTATAAAGGTAAAGAATATTGAAGATTAGCTGTCAAATTTAAATCTCAAACATATATTTTCAAAGAAAAGTTTGAGTTACTATAGCTAGCAATCTTTATTCCAATCCCATGTTCCTTTTACCATAAACATCCAATGGAACAATTGCTTCTTAGATCCAATATATGGCCTAACAAGGACAAAGGGTTTTTATCATCAAAATATTTAATATACGTTGTATATTTTTTAATCATATTAAATATCATTATAATCATATACTTATTCTAAAATTTTATTTTAATTTATAAAAACCTTTTTAAAAAATTCACCACAAATGCATTCTGTGTTAATTTTTTTAAATGGCTGCGCCGTCCATATGGATGGATGAGGCACACAGAGTGGAAGGGAAAGATCGGAAAGTTGACGAATTCCGGCGCCGTCAGTGCCACGTCACTCTCATAATGATGAAGCCATGTGGAGATGAAAGAAGAGGGAGAAGATGTTAATATGATCCAAACATAAAAGTTTGTACATTTTTTTTCCCCATATGAAAAATGCTCTTATTTAACTTTCTAAAGCAAACGTGGTCTTATTTGTCTTGTCAATTCATCTCTAAAATCTAAAAGTCACTTCGAATGGCTCTCTTGCATCTAAAACTCCTCACTACTACTCACCGGCCACAAAACTCTGTTTTCATTGCATGGATTAATGCATTCTTAGATAGGTATTAAGATTCTAGTAGAGACTTGACTTAGATGTTCAATCTACTTGTAAGATTATGGTGTAATAAATACTAACTTTTAAGTTGTTTGTAATAGGAAGTTTAAATTTGTATGAAATTTGAAATGTTAAAAATTTAAAATTTGAATTTAAATTAAGTTTAAGAAACGAATGATTTGAGTATAAGAGAGAGTTTAAGATTAATAAAAATGATATTTTACTATTTTAACTTATAAAAATAAGAAAATTATAGTTATAATAATAAAAACAATAAACTATTTATTTCTTTAATTATAAACGTCTCTAAAACTTGTTTCTTTTTTCTTTTAATTTTTTAAGCTTTTGAGATAGTTATTTGTTTTTGTTTTTGAGTTATAATTTTTATTTGTGTAATATTTTCCATTGATCTCAATTTTTTTCTCTATTTGTTGCAGGAATAGTGTTATGTTGATCGATATGCAAGATTTGATTATTAAAAAAATATGTGCTAATTAAGATTGTAATGATATTATAAGGATATATAAAATAACTTGAAATGATATTTGAATATTTTATTATTAAAGTAAAAAAATTATATAAATAAAAAATAGTTATTAAAGTTTCATTTTAAAATAATCATTTCTCAAAAAATATTTTCGTATAAAAATCTAACTTCATCATTCATTATATTAACGATCAAATACCATTTTTAGACTTGTGTCAGTGAATAGAGTAAGACTACCGATCAAATATTTTATTTGAGTAAGTTCAATGATGTTCTTTTTTCTTTAAGTCGATTTTGAGTTTTCTTATGTATTAATATATACATGTCTTGCTTGTTAGGTATTTGACCTTAGAATTATAATCTCTATAGTTCAGGATCTTAATGATATATTCATATCATTGATCAAAACTTTACAGTACAGGTTAAGTTATCCTTGTGTTATTTAGGGATTTAAACTCTTTACGAGTACTAAGTCATTCAATTTCGTAAGGAAAACTAGTTTTACTTTACAATAGTACCCTAAGCTAGAGGATATAGATGTGGGATTATGTGATTAGAAGTTTCAAATTTCTCTATGCATGGATTGTAATAATGTGTGACATAGATGTTTTACTTGTTTATAAAAGTTTTGCATTAAGATGACGATTGTAGTAAATTGGGAATGATCTAGGTTATTAACTTTAAAGGTTTGTATTGAATTGAATTAATCTAGAAAATTGAGATTTTTTGTTGATTAAAATGTAGTTTGTGCTTATATCTAGTTAAATGATTTGAAAATATTTTTTATTTTGAGCTTTTTAAATCAATGTAAGTTTACTTTAGTAATTATAAGACTCTAAATGACTCAAGTTGGAAGTTATCATTTTCAAAACTAGTAAGAAAGGATTTGAATAAACTCAACTTGAGACTTTTGAACCAATTTCAGAATTTTACATATTATACAAAATTATGCAGACTTGCTGGAGGAGCCGTTCAGAAATTAAAAAATATAAGAACATTGGTCCTTGAGTGAACCAGTCTCACTAAGTAAATTTGGTTCCAATGATTTGGTTGTTCTAGAAGAACTTAACATTTATCAGACAAATTTAATGTTAAGACTTGGTAACTAGGTGAACATAAAACTTGTTAAACAAGAATGCATATTCTCTATTTATCATATTTTTACACAATTTTTTATAAAATTAATTTCTTGTAATATTATCAATCTAAATAACATATCTAATCGCTAACACATTTTAAATTTTAGCTGAAAATGAATAGCTATAAAAAAAATTACCATTGAAACACAACTTTAGATTGGTTGAATATCAACACTATATAGGATGCTCGATGTTAATTAAATGGATTCGACTTCTTCATTTTTCTTAAATGGCTTTCTTTGATGAACACTATAATATATTAATGTCGGTATAGGCTATTGACTCTAATATTAACCGTTCTTATTAATCTTGGTAAATGATTAATGTGTCGTTTAACGTCATTCATGTTAAATTTTGTTTTCATTCTGCTTGCCTTTTCTTTTATTCATTTATGATCTACACTGTTACAAAATGACGTTATTTATGTTTGATTGAAAATCAACGAACGTGTGAAAAATAGTAAATCGGAATTAGCTAATACTGATAGTATTTTGTCCGTGCAAAGTCAAAAAAAAATATATAAATCGGAATTAATTAATACGGCAATAACATAATTTAAAGTAAATGAAGAATGAAAATATTATTTAAAAATATTATACGTAGAAAATAAAATATATCGCTAATAATTTATAAAATAATTTATACAGTTTAGTCCTCTAATAATCCAATTTTTAGAAGTAAACGTGTAAAAAATGATACAGATTGGGTAATATATTGAAAGTGAGGATAGTGGTATAGAAAAAAAAAGTGATAATTTTTCATTCTGAAAGTATGCATAATATTTAATTAGATGAATATGAGATGTTACATAAAAAAATCACTTTTATATATTTTCTAATTTAGCTTTTATTTTGTTTTGAGCGTAAAATACCTAAATACACTACAGGGGCCTAAATTTGAAAATATCAGCAAAATGCATTATATTTTTTTTTGGTAATTAGATACTTAATTTTAAAAATAAGAAATAAAAAGTATGATTTAATTAATTTAATCTCAAAAAATAAGTGTCTTAATCACGGTCATTCATCATCAAACTATCATGTCAGCAATTGGTGCTAGCATTACCGGCCACATTAGCAAGTCAATAAAAAGTTTGAAATTGATTGTGCAATTAGGGATCATATCTAAATACAAATTTTAAATAATACTTTTAAAATTTATTTATTTATTTTTATTACCTTATATTTATTCTTTTAATCTATTTTGAATTAACATTTTAACATGTATATTATAAGATGAACAGGTAATTACATCCAAACTACATTTGCACTGATATTATTTAGGTTACGTAACAAAATTCATCACAAGCGGACAGAGATATACTTATCTCGGTTGGTCATGAGAGATCTTACGTATTGACATGTTACTGATAAAATATACGTAGAGCTCATTATTCAGAACCTGTAAAGCATATAAATGAAAGCTCAAACATTCAAAATATATGAGAACATCTATATAAATAATAACATCATTCTCAAATATAAGTTATTTTTATTTTGATTTTATTCATTCTGTATTATACAAATTTTTATTGACTTGAACATTGAAGTGCCAGAAAGATCTGATTCAAAGACTGTGAATACTTAAAAAGAACAACTAAAATAAATAACTGAAACTTAAAATTTGTGTGAAATAAGTGAATACTTAGATAATTATAAAAGCTAACCGATCTTACAATAACACACCAGTATATTATATCAGCATGCTTGTGAGGTGGAGACTCTTTCCACTTAATTAAGGTACTTCTTCAACCACAAAAGCATTGTTCTATGTATATGAACTGAGCAACACTCCTTTGGTTATGTTATTGATTATCAAAATTCGAAAAATGACAAAATATCATGCATGAAATACGACAGAAACTAACGTTGAAACAGTGAGAAACACAAAATTCAAAAAGCTAGTTGGTGACTTCGCAATTATTATTCTTATGAGTGAATGAATGTCCCCACAAGAAAGTTGACTATACATCATGGCCTGCGTCATATATAAATATATGCAACGAAATTAATCTACATTAAGAAACTGAGTTAAACATTTATAAACACTAAAATTAATATACATATAAATTATAAAAACCTTTTAGAAAAACTAAGATAACAAAAATTATAAAAATTAGTTTTAGTTTTATCCTTCTCATATAAATTATTCAACATCTCGAATTTAAAATTATACATTTAATGTAAAATAATTGCTTCCTCTATTATACAAATTGTGATCCGTATCATACAACTTTTTAAAATACTGTATTTCTATTCCCAAATTAGATTTCTACCGACTAAAACCAAAGTGTACTAATATGTTTATTAAAAAATACCTAATAATGTTCACCAAAGACACTAACAACATACTCAGATAGAATGCACGAGAGAAGATAACCACGAATGATGGAGAAGAAACCCTTTTTTATTATTAACCCACAAGGGTATTTTGAACATGTCTTTAATTCATGCTAAAGGTCACAATTTTGCAATTATTTATTTGTAGATATTTTCATACCCAATAATGGGTAATACAATCAAAAGATCCAATAAATTTTGTTATAAAATCTAATATAATATTAAAAAATTTAACTTTACAAAATCAGTTTATAAACTCAATCAATTACTAGTATAGACATAAAATCTATCTCAATTTAACAAAACTAATTTATAAAATAAAATTTATAATATTATAATTTTATTTTATCTCTAACTAATATAAATATCTGCAATAATACTTAATTATTCTTGAAAGAAAAATTAAGATATATAATAATAAAATTTGTTTTTTATATTAAGTAGATGAAATTAAAAAAAAAAACTAATATTATTTTGCTCCAAATTTATATTCAAAGTGAATCCGGTCTCTTATTTCATAAAATACATAAAAAATTTCATAAAAAGAAAAAAGGTGTTTGATTAACTTTCAACTTTTATAAGATTATGATAAAAAAAACTGGATTATCCTACTAATGTATTATCACTTTGACAAGTGTATATGAGTGCCATAATTTTCCAATATTCGATGTGTGCATCACTTTCGGGGAACAATATGATCACATATCACTTTCAACACTATTAGCCGAAAAGACTTTGCAACTTTTCCACTTTTCTTTCTCATATTGTTTATAATTCAGTATAGTATAATCTCTTTTAATAGTTCATATAGATGTTAAGTAATGACTCACCTATGCACATCAATAACTAAAACTAGGAACGTCAGCAGCTTAATTTTTTTTTTTTTTGTTAAAAACAAATTTAAATCAAGCATAGCAATTAAATATAGTTCAATTAATTTTAATTTAATATATAATCTGAATCAAACTAATTAATGTTTTATAGGGTTTAAATTAATCCTTACAATTTTTTTATTATAAATTTGTTAAACATTTTTATTAAAAAATTATTAAACATTTTTCAATGAAAATTTATCAAATAAAATAATACGATCTACATTTTCTAGATAATTATTATCATATTTATAATTTTAACGTTTTTCTCATGTTCATAAATAAATTATATAATCTTATAGTTAAAACTGTAATATAAATTTGCTATAATTTTTTTAATGAATATAAATATTGTAAATACAACACAATCAAACAGTTAAACAATCATCAATTGATATTGGTTAAATTGGTAATATATTAGAAATAACTTCCTTAATTAAATCACAAGTAATTTTAAAATCTAGAAACATAAATCTTTGTGGCATTGGAATTGATTGATTATTGATGTATTAATGAACACTCTTGTATAGGAATAATTTTGATTGTGTCCAGAGTTTTGTTTTATTTTGATTTTTGTATATATTTTTATTTTTTACATTTAAGCATTTATTTATCATTTAAGCAAAATAAAAGTTACATGTAAGACTTTTTTTTGAAGTTCTTGACTCAAATGACAAAGTGTTTCTCACAAAATAATTCTCATTGCTTAAATGAATTTTTTTGTCTTAATAAAACAAATATATTAAGTATCCTTTTTTCTTGAAATAAATGACACTTAAGTATTCAAGTTACTAAAGTGGTGACTCGTCATTTAGACAAGGATAATGTCATATAAATTATCCTTTTTACTAAATAATATTATTCAAATATAATACATAATTAATCAATATATTTCAATAACTTATAACATTCACTTTTTACTCGTTTACTATGTTTTTAAAAGATATATAATAATCAACTTTTATATTGTTTCATTTATTTCTTGTGTTCAAATATAAGACAAAATATGATTCATAGAGAAGAATTGTTTATAATATTACGTGAAAAACTAATAATTACTATATATTATTAAGTTGATGTATAATATATTAAATTAATAAATTTGATAAGTATAGGTTCTAATGTATCGTAAGACATATAAATAAAAGTATCAATATGCGAAAACCGATAAATATTTTCATAATATATTAACACATAAGTAATGTATTTCACAATATTTCAAACATCAATAACAAACTCATTCAATTTATTATTATTATTATTATTATTATTATTATTATTATTATTATTATTATTATATATAATATTTTGAATTCCTTATCTAAAGAAATTCTTGTATATTTAAAATATTTCTACTTATAATTATCATAGAAGTTATTTTGCTTTATTTTGTTGACATCGGGGAGTTGTTATACTAATTCCATATTAAAAAAACCATCCAACATTTCTCATTCAATTCTAATAGAAAACATTATATGAATAGACAAAATATAATTTCAAATTGCAAAATAATTAATAAAAAAGAAAGAAAAAAAATAGCTTGAGCAAGAATGAACCTCGCTCGAGCGAAAATTCCTTCGCTTAAGTGAGAATCCACCTCATTTGAGCGAAAATCGATCTGACAGTATCTTTTATTTTTACAAATAACTCGCTTATACTATACTTGTAGAGTGATTTTTTCTTCAAAATTCGCTTGGGCGACATTCTCTCACTTAAGCGAAACTAACAAAAAATGATTTCTCAAAAAAATTAGCTTCTATTTACTATCAAGTATTAACAACATTCAAAGTTCAAAGTACTACATAAAATATCCAAATACATCAAATTTATGTACAATTATCTACATGACAAAAAAAGATCAACTTAAAGTCAAGGTTTTTAAATACATCAAATATATATACAAGTATATAAGACAAAAAAAGATCAAATTAAGGGCATATACTCCTTAAGGTGCTTCAAAACTTGCATCTGCACCTGATTGTGTACCTAGTATAATTATCGCAGTTCAAACATAACAAGATAAGAAAGGGTAAACAAGTGAAATAATGTTTCATCTTGTAAAAGTAAAAGGAATTGAAGAGAATAGATTTAAGAATTTAAATATAAACTCTTAAGTCAAATACAAAGAAGTTTATCATTCAATCACAATCTTTTATACTATATTCCAAATCTATTGACTTCACAACGATCCATTTACAATCACCGTACCTTGATTTCCTTTCAATCCTAAATACATTGATCTCATTCAATCAAAATGATTGCATATAGACTTATAATTCAGTTATAACAATAATCATATGATTTCAACCATTTTGAAGTTTATAGATACATATGTAACCATAGTACCTTGATTTTCTTCCAATCCCAATACAATGATTTTATTTCAACCAAAATGATTACATATGAGCTATAACTCAATCATCACATAAAATACATAAATCCAATCATAATGAAGCATATAGATGCAAATGTAACAATGGTACCTTGATTTCTTTTCAACCCCCAATATACACTGATTTCATTTCAACCATAATAATTGCATATATGTCTATAACTCAGTCATCACACATAACACATCAATTCAATCATCCTGGAGCATATAGAGACATATGTAACTATGGTAAATTGATTTCCTTTCAACCTTATTACACTAGTTCCATCTCAACCAAAATGGTTACATATAACTAGAACTCAGACATTACACATATCATTTCAATTCCATCATACATAATCATGTCAATCCAACAATTTACAATGTTCAGAAACAGTTCTTGCATATCAAATTATTAATATCACAGTTCATACTAAATACATAATCAACTTATCTCATCATAAGACACATCTATAATAGAAATTGAAACTTGGAACCAAAACTCATCAAAGTCAAAGCTTTTAACCTATTTTACTATTAAAAAACTTAAAATTAGCTTTTCTTACCTTAAACTGCGATCTCCCATCAATAATACTAGTCAAACTCTAGGGATCTAGAACAAGTTATCAAAATAACATCAAATTTCAATATATTAATAAAGCTGAAAAAAATACTTTTCTCAACTGCTTCCACTAAAATTGATAACAAAAACTTAACGAAAAATAAAGAACAATGATCCTTAGAGTAAATAAAAACTTATTTTGATTGATATTATGATAAGTTAGAAATGGTTCTAGACTCTTTAGTTACTATAAGACTTGATCAGCTTAAAAAGATGAAGTGTAAAAATGAGAAAGAAGTGAGAGAGAAATATAAAGAATGGAGGATGAAAGAGAGAACTTGGTTTGTTTTTTTCTTAGTGGACTTACATAGAACCTGACTAGATCTTATGTGAAAAAATAATAAAATAATATTAATAAATCTATAAATAATTTTAAAATATAAAATAATGAATATAATGAATGTGTATTTTTAATTAATATTTCATTACGTAAATAAGACTATATATTTGAATTCATTCCGATGTACATGTGTAATTAAATTGCTTTGATGGACATGTATTACGATCTCTAAAATCAAAATTTAGTTTTATAAAATTTATTATTATTATTATTATTTAACTTTTTTTACTCAACCATTGAATCATAATATCTTGTTTAAACTTTTATCAAAGTGAAACAACACCAAGAGTATAATAAAAAGATTATTTTATTAATTTTAATACGCATTAATAAAATTTCAAAGCAATTTAATATTTTATAAACATAGCTTATGTAGCATAAACTATTTATCCAACTTAAAGTTTATGGAAAAAATTATTCAAGAGAGAATAATTGAATTAGGATAGAAAGTGGAAAACAGTGTAATATACATCCACTATTGCTCCCACTGAAGGATTTATCTCATTGTATCATTACAAAAATCTTCTCCTTCCATCATTGAAAAAATAAATAAAAACATTTCCAAATTGAAATACATGCTTATGCACCTCTTTCTTACAAAATGACCAATAAAAGGAAAATAAATAAATAAATCACATTCAAACAACCATCATAATGTCAATTCTACAATACCTGTTAATTTCAATTATTAAGCCTTGCAAATTACCTGTTAATTTCAATTATTAAGCCTTGCAAATCAAATACCTTATAAAAGGAACTATTTGTGTCACCAAGAAATAAGGAATTTATCATCATGACAAATGCATAGATATCCACATTACTCATTCATACACACATTATATATAAATCTTATCCAACTTATTATTCATAACTACATGATTAAATACTCTTTTACAATTAAAAACTCTTGGAACTTTAAGTCTATGATCTAGGGTAGAAATGAATGATTATATATATATATATATATTTAATCCATCCACTCACATTTTTAAAAGTTAAATCATAATAAATATATTCAATAATATTTTAAAAATACGATTATTCATTTTAATAATACGATTATTCATTTTAATAATAGTATAATAACGTTTATAAATAATAATAATAATAATAAATCCTAATAAACTAATAACAAATTATATGAAAAAAGAAATTGTGGTATTCAAGATCTAATTCACACTTTAATTTAATTAGATGTGAGAATCTCACTTCAGATAGATAAATTAACTATTTTTTTAGTTACTTCATGTTGCATAGATAAATAAGATGGATGATGTAAATGATGCTTCATATTCATTGATCATGTTTCTATCCACTTCTACTATTGATCAATAATACCATTATCTAATTTTTATAAAGAGATTGTCCTTTCTCATTTCAATTAATTTTTTGTTAATATGTATTATAATGATGTTGCCTTAAACTTTTCAAAACTACATAAAATGAACATAAATAATTTTATTAATTAATTAAATTAACTAAACATTTAACTATTCTTTTAGAAAAAAACAATTTAAATATGTTTACCTACATTAATATTTTAAATTATTCAAAAATACATTCAATTAGCATATAAATAAATAATTAATTATATCATCTAAATTAATAAAATTAAAAACATAACAAAATAAATAAAATATAAGAAAATTAAAAATTAAAATCATACTAAAATTACGATTTTTGCTAAAGCACTAAAATGTTCTAATTTTTTGTCTGTATTTATAAGAGTGATGCAAAATTTTACTTTTTATTATAATAGATAAAAAAATGGTACTGTAAAGACATGATTTCAATATAAAGACACGATTTGAACATAGAATAAGAGAAAAGAAATCATCACCTACTTATACTATTTTAGTTGAAATTATAGTAACTTATTATTATTTTTTAAATAATAATCCAAAAATGGTGTACGATTTTGGTTAAAATAAATAAAGTGAAATCTGTCACATGACACTATTTTGATTTGAATGAAAATAATAATATTGAAACCGTATACATATAATACGATTTTGACTGTTGTTTCTTTTTTTTATAAATCTCGAAATGAAAAAAGAAATAAGTTGATATTATTATTTTTTATCTATCTTAAATTTGTTATTTGACAACTCAATCTATTTTTCAACTTTTCTTTTAGTTATTTTAAAAGTTAGGAGGTTTATAACCTAATTTCACTTTCAGTTTTTTTTTTTTTACTTTTTTTAAAC
>Ga0209489_107877_pt1 | contig 15279 bp, 18 predicted proteins | sample SiratrowhiteBW_FD_187527 | JGI IMG/M metagenome (GOLD analysis project Ga0209489, IMG submission 187527) | Root nodule microbial communities of legume samples collected from California, USA - Siratro white BW (SPAdes) (version 2) | ecosystem: Host-associated > Plants > Roots > Nodule | place... | reverse complement strand
CCATGATCCATGCTTTCAGAAAATGGTGCCCTCTATACTAAAACGACAAGAGCAATTAGATTAAATGGGTGCCAAGATATCATTTAAAACTTTACAAAATTGATTTTTCTATGATTATGTAAAAAAAAATTCTTTTGTAGTCAACATATTGCTACTATTGCAAAATTATCCTACAATAACCTTATAATAACCGATATTAATCAAGGTTAGGTTGTAATAGTGAAAAGCAATGATAATTTTAAGAAATCAATGTTAAAAGTTTAAAAGTCGAGAAATAATTATAAAATCGTTATTGTTTTCTTTTATATGGTTAAAATTATTAAACTTTTTTTTGTGGTTTTATTTTTATTTATCTTTTTGTAAATTTTTTTTTCTCTTTATTGTGTTACTTAGTCATTGACTAGTTTTGTCATTGTTTTTGGTGGTTTTTTTTAACCATTTCCTCCATTCACTTTAGTTATAGTATTGAAGAGTGAACTCCAACCTCTTCATAAGGACCATATCATATCTTTGTAATGAAGTAGTTAACTTATTCAATTACACACATATTCATAAATGATCATGCTTTCATTGACTACATAATGTTCTATTTAAGCACCTATGTGATTTAATACTGGTTTTTTACCTTACATCAACCCATTGGTTACCCATAGCTTAACGAGGAGACACTTTAGTTATAGTATTGGGATTGAACTCAAAGCTCTTCATAAGGACCATATCTTTCTGATGAAGTAGTTAACTTATTCAATTACACACATATTCAGGATTGATCACGCTTTCATTGACTACATAATATTCTATTTAAGCACTTATGTGGCTTAATATTGGTTTTTTTACCTTACATCAATCCATTGGTTACCTACGGCTTAACGAGGAGACACTTTAGTTATAGTATTGGCGACTGAACTCAAAATAATCATAATAAAATTACAGGGACATAAAAAACAAGTTCTAATATTATTACATACCACAAACATGGGATTAAAGCATACACGCTTGATCATGCCCATTCTTTTCTTTTCATCATGCATCAGCAGAAAGGTCTCAAAAAGCATGACCAAGTTATCCACTTTTTTTGCATAGCCAAGGTTGCGGATGTCAGCCTTGGTAATTACGTGTTGTTCGATCTCAACAACACTGCACAAATAACAAAAAAAAAACATAATGTCAAAAAAAAACACACAACGAAGAAATTGACAAAATATAATATACCTCTGGTAATTTTCTCTACCATCGGTCAGGCTCATATATAACTTATTTACATCAATGACCTGCTTAATATCACCATCTCCACCCTCAGCCTCAACCTAAGCCTCAGCCTCAGCCTCAAGGGGACTCCTTGGGAGAGTCTTCTCAGTAATCTTTGGACTAACATTTGGGGGAGTAATTTCGAGAGTCTTTGGTGGGGGAGTAATCTGGGGACTGTTTGGTGGGGAGTCTTCTGTGGACTCTTTGAACTGTTTGGTGGGGAAGTCTTCTGTGGACGCTTTGGATTGTTTGGAAGTCTTATGTGGACTCTCTCGACTGTTTTTAGGGAGTCTTCTATAAACACTTTGGACTGTTTGGGGAATCTTTTGTGGACTTTGCCGCTTTTGACTTCACTGTCGTTTTCTTCCATGTTTTTCATTTGCACAAAACTGGATAAGCTTCAAAAAATGCATGCGTCCTTAGTGGTCCACGACCTCAGCGGCATTCTCCTCCTCTTGAAGGACCTCCTCAGCCTTTATGCCCCCACTTGCATCATCCACCACACCTGCGCAATCTTCGACCTTCTCCCCTCCCGCAACTTCAAATCCTTCGAAGTCATGATAGAGTTCTACTACTTCAACAAACACGACTTCGACGTGATTTCGGTCTACCGCATGATATGTTTCTCCTTCTACCCCATCCCTCGGGATAGCAACGTTATCTGTATGGTACTTACATCATGCGCCGAAACACACAACCTTCTCCAGCTCGCACGCGTACATGACCACATCATCAAGTCTCCCCCTCCCAACATCCTTTCCACTTCCGAGAGCACTCTCCATGCTTACCTTGTTGATGCTTACGCCATGTGCGGCCAACTTCTTCTGGCGCAACATGCCTTAGATGAAATGAAAATATCCGAACGTGATTTTGTTAGTTGACTTCAAAGATCGCGGCGTACGTGCAACTCGACCTTGTTATGATCTTTGTCTTGTTTAACAGAAAACAAGAAGCATTCCTCAAAGGAAGGAATGTGTTAACGATGACGAGCGTGGTGAAAAGTCTGTACCAGGTTAGGTGGTTTCACCAGAGAAAATGGATTCATGGTCTTATTATGAAAAGGTGGATTTGGCTTAATTCTTTATTGACCAACTCATTTATAAACTTTTATGTGAAACTTGAGAGTTCTAGAGATGTTCGTGTTGTATATGAAGATCATCGTCAGAAGAATATTTGATGGACGTCCGGAACAAAAGCAACACCACTCTTCTCTTTTCTCTTTTCAATGTATTTGTGTATTCGTTACTAGACAAAACTAATACATCAATTGCTCTTCTCTTTTCTCTGTTCAATGTCTTTTGTGTATCCGTTGATAGGCAAAACTAATAGATGGATTGTTTGTTTTGTGTATCTGTGGTGAAAGCAATACATCAATTGTTTTAATTATTTTTGTAGTTAATTTGTAGTTATCTATTTTAAGATAAATAGTTTTGTTGAAACAGTAATTAGTTAGTTATTTAGTTAGAGTAATTAGTTGATTAGTTTGTTAGTTAGTAGTTAGTTAATTATGTGTAGGGAGTTAAGTTAGAAAAATTCTTTAGTTAATTATGTTGATAATTTATTCATTTAAATCCCTCACTTAAAGTTATAATTGCTCATTTTACAGAAAATGAGCCTCAAGATCCGTATGAGTCTAGCTCTACGCTGCTTTTCTTTTGAAGGATGTATCTCTTACTGAAGATTAGTTATAAAGGAATAATGTGTTTCTTAATGGAGGCAAAGTTCCTATAAAATAATGTGTTTCTTTTAAGTGATATTTGATGGAAAATGATGTTTTCGTTTGTTTGTCCGTGTAAAGTTTAGGTTTTATATGCTTTTTGATGGAAAAAGACATCGGTCAGGCTCATATAAAGGTTATTTACATCAATGGCTTGCGTAATATCACCATCTCCACCCTCTGCCTCTGCCTCTGCCTCAAGGGGACTCCTTGGGAGAGTCTTCTCAATAATCTTTGAACTGACATTTGGGCGAGTAATCTGGGGAGTCTTTGGTGGGAGAGTAATCTAGAGACTGTTTAGTGGGGGAGTAATATGGGGACTGTTTAGTGGGAGAGTAATATGGGGACTGTTTGGTGGGAGAGTCTTCTGTAGACTCTTTAGACTGTTTAGGAGAGTCTTCTGTAGACTCTTTGTACTATTTTCAGTGGAGTCTGTGGACTCTTTGGACTGTCTGGGGGAAGTCTTATGTGGACTTTTTTTGATTGTTTGGGGAGTCTTATGCGAACTCTTTAGACTGTTTAGAGGGAGTCTTCTGTAGACTCTTTGAACTGTTTAGACTGGAGTCTTCTGTGGACTCTTTAGATTGTTTGTGGGGAGTCTTCTATGGATTGTTTTGAGAGTCTTCTATAGACTCTTTGGACTATTTGGGGAGAGTTCTCTGTGAGCTCCTTGGACAGTTTAAAATGTATGACTAATAACTAGAAACCAAAAAGTTGACCCTTTTCACTTTTTTCTTTATTCATCTTTTAAAGAATATGATATTTCAAATATAAGGTTGTCATAGTAAACTGATTTTATTTTGTTGTCCTTATTTAATCATTTTCCAAATTTATGAACATATAATTTGTTTGCTATTTTGTGCATAATGTTGGGTAGAGAAGACATAATATTGTGCAGAGAAGACCAGTTGGAATTTGGAAAGAAATATTTTTCTAATTTATTCTTTTAGAACCAACGCGAAAATCTTGCAAAGCTGAAGACACTGAAGACACAGAGGCAAAAGGAGGCAAAAGAGACGCTGAAGGAGGCGACAAAGGAGATGGAGGAGGCGACGAAGGAGATGGAGGAGATGACGGTGAATGAGGCGATGAAGGAGACGGTGAAATAGGCGAGGAAGGAGAATGAGGCGGAGATGGAGGTGGGGGTGACGGTGCTGCAGGACTGAACGGAGGCGACGGAGGACGCGGCGAAGGAGACGGTGAATGAGGTGCTGAAAGAGAAGGAGGCAAGAATGTTCGCGGGGTTGACGGTGCTACAAGACTGAAGACATTAGGTGAGATCCTATTTAAAAGTAGGGGACCATGAACAGATGAACAGATGAAGGTGAACTGACGCTGAAGGAAGAAATTATAAAAAAAAAACAAATCGTTCTAGGTGTGACATTGTAAATAATAGTAGTTTACATGACGTAAACATTGGTTATTGAACGTTACCAACATTGTTAAAGAGTTGCACATTTTAAACGATCTAAGAGTACCCAATAAATTGGGTTCCAGCTATTGCCACAGTAATGCACAAAGTCGAAAATCAATTCTCTTCCACTTAGCTTAATTAGATAGCACATTACTCCCATCTTGTTCAAAGTGATTGTGGAAACTTATGCTAGGGAACCAAAGTTCAACTAAGTGGCACAATAGGACGTAAGTTTTGCCATTCAGTTTTTTAGAATTAATGGTAGGAGTTTTAAAGGAGACAACATGTTTAAAAGACATTTTTGATAGAGGAGACCAAGGAACAACCAATAAAAACTAAATAGATCCCTAACTTCCATCATCAACCATGTTAGAAAAAGATATCAGTCAGGCTCATATATAACTTATTTACATTAATGGCCTGTGCAATATCACCATCTCTACTCTCTGCCTCTCTACCTCTACCTTAAGGGGACTCCTTGAAAAGTCTTATAAGTAATCCACTAACATTTGGGCGAGTAATCTGGAGAGTCTTTGGTGGGGAGTAATTTAGGGACTATTTGGCAGGGGAGTCTTCTGTGGACTCTTTAGACTATTTGCTGAAGGGTCTTTTATAGACTCTTTTGACTGTTTGGAAGAGTCTTATGCGAACTCTTTGGATTATTTAGGAGAAGTCTTCTGTAAATTCTTGGGACTATTTGCGAGTGAGTCTTCCATGGACTCTTTGGACTGTTTGAGGAGGGGAGTCTTCTGTCGACTTTATGGACTGTTTAGGAAAGTATTCTATAAATTTTTTGGACAGATTGATGGGAGAGTAAAATAGAGACTTTTTGGTAGGAGAGAGACTCTTTAGACTATTTGGTGGGTAGTCTTGTGTAGACTCTTTCGCCTGTTTGGGGAGAGTCTTATACAGACTTTTTGTACTGTTTAGGGAGTTTTCTGTGGACTCTTTGGACTGTTTGGTGTGAGTCTTCTGGGGACTCTTTGGACTCTTTGGACTGTTTGAGAGTCTTCTATGGACTCTTTGGATTGTTTAGGAGGGGTGTCTTTTGTCGACTTATGAGATTGTTTGGAAAGAGTCTTCTGTGGGCTCTTTACTATTTGGGAGGAGAGTCTGATGTGGACTCTTTAGACTATTTGGAAAGAGTTTATGTGGACTCTTTGGATTGTGTGGAGGAGTCTTTTGCGGGCTCTTTGGAATGCTTGCTAGGGGAGTAAGATGTAGACTGTTTAGTGGAGAGTCTTCTAGGGACCCTTTGTACTTGAAGGACTCCTTACAGAACTCTTTGATTTAGTTCTTGGTGGAATGAAGGAGGAGGATGACCTCTAGGTTGTTTTATTTGGGGCCCTGGACAATTGTTGTTGTAGGAGGCTAACTTTGTGTGAAAGTGCAACAATGAGCTTGGTATTAGACTTAATTTTTTGTATTTTGGCTGTAACTTTTGCCTAAAAATTACATGATAATCCTCAACCTCCTTCTCAATAGACACTTCATTTGAAGGGTGTACACACTGAAATGCATCGCGCACAATGTCCTGCCTCTCTTCCTTCTATGTCAAGATCCAGTCCCGAACAAACTACAGAAAAGTATACAATTATTGTGAAAAAAATCAAAAATATTATACAAGCGCAATGTAGAATATTGATACAATCACAATTACATGGTTATTTACAAATTCCTTCTACATCGTGAAGAATACTTCAAATTCTTTATGGAGGTCAGTCCCGAATACGTGGGAATAGAGAATTGCGTCCTTTAAGAAACATGTTTGTCATTTCAAGACCTTTTCGTCTTCAACGCACCTTCTTCCACCACCGACGAAAATTGCCACCTCCGTCGTTCTCTTTCATGTTTTTCATCTACACAAACCTGAATAAGCTTAAAAAATGCACGAGTCCTTAGTTGTCCATAGCCTCAGTGGTGATCTCTTCCTCTTGAAGGACCTCCTTAGCCTCTATGCCTCTACCCACGTCATCCATTGCGCCCGCGCAATCTTCGACCTCCTCTCCTCCCACGATTTCAAATCCTTCCAAATCATGATAGAGCTCTATAACTACAAAAAAAACCACTCCGACATGATATCGGTCTACTGCATGATGTGTCTCTTCGACGGGACAACAACGTCATGTGCATGGTACTCACATCATGTGTCAAAACACGCAACCTCCTCCAGCTCGCATGCGTACACGACCACATCATCAAGTCTCCCCCTCCCAATATCTTCTGCATCCTCTGCACTTTCGAGAGTACTTTCAATGCTTACCCACGCTTATCTTGTCGATGCTTACATCATGTGCGGCCAACTTCCTATGGCGTAACGTGCCTTATATAAAATGAAAATATTGGAACGTGATTTTGTTAGCTAGACTTCAATGATTGCGATGTACGTGCAACTTGACCCAGTTATGATCTTGGTCTTGTTTAATAGAAAACAAAAAACGTTTCTCGAGGCAAGGAATTTGTTAACGATGGCGAGCGTGGTGAAAGTCTGTACCAGGTTGGGGTGGTTTCACCAAGAAAAATGAATGGTTTTGTTATAAGTGATAGTTGATGGAAAATGATGTTTTTGTTTGTTTGTCGTTTGATTTCCGTGTAAAGTTTGAGGTTTTATATGCTTTTTGATGTAAAAAGACATTGATTGGGCTCATATATAACTTATTTACATCAATGGCTTACACAATATGACCATCTCCAACCTCTGCCTCAAGGGGACTCCTTGGGGGAGTCTTCTCAGTAATCTTTGGACTGAGATTTGGGAGAATAATCTTTAGAGTCTTTGGTGGGGAAGTAATCTGGAGATTGTTTGGTGGATGAGTCTTCTGTGAACTCTTTGGACTGTTTGGGGAGAGAGTCCTCTGTGGCTTGTTTAACTTGGGGCACTAGACAATTGTTGTCGTAGGAGGCTAACTTTGTGTGAAAGTACAACAATGAGCTTGGCATTGGACTCAATTTTTTGTATTTTGGCTGCAACTTCTGTCCAAAAATTGCAGTCCTCATCCTCAACCTCCTTCTCAATGGACACTTCATCTGAAAGGTGTATACATTGAAGTGCATCGTGCACAATGTCTAGCCTCTTTTCCTCCTTTATCAAGATCCAGTCCCAAACAATATGTACAACTTTTGCAAAAAAATTAAAAACATTATACAAGCGTAATGTAAAAAGTTGATATAATCACGATTACCTGATTATTTACAAATAACTTCTCTATTTGTGATGAATACCTCAAATTCTTTATTGAAGACTAGTCCCGTAATTGTGGGAATAGAGAACTGCGTGTTTAAAGAAACATGATTGTCATTTCAATACTTTTTCGTATGCAACGCACTTTCTTCCACCATCGACGACAACTACCACCTCCACTGCCGTCGCTTTCGTTCTCTTCCATGTTTTTCATCTGCACAAAATTGGACAAACTTAAGAAAATGCACACGTCCTTGGTGGTCCACGGTCTCAGCGGCAATTTCCTCCTCTTGAAGGACCTCTTTAGCCTGTATGCCTTCGCCCGCGTCATTCACTGCACCCGTGCAATCTTTGACCTCCTCTCCTCCCGTGACTTCAAATCCTTCCAAGTCATAATAGAGCTCTACTACTAGAATAAACACCACTCCGATGTGATTTCGGTCTACCACATGATCTGTCTCTCCTTCTACCCCATTCCTCGGGACAACAACATCATCTGCATGGTACTCGCATCATGCGTTGAAACACGTACCTTTCTCCAACTTGCACGCTCCCCCTCCTAACATCCTTTGCACTTTCGAGAGCATTTTCCACGTTTACCTTGTCGATGCTTACGCCATGTGCGGCCAATTTCCTCTGGCGCAACGTGCCTTAGATGAAATGAAAATATCCGAACGTGATTTTGTTAGTTGGACTTTAATGATTGTGGTGTACGTGCATCTCGACCCCGTTATGATCTTGGTCTTGTTTAACAGAAAATAAGAAGCGTTCCTCAAGGGAAGAAATGCGTTAATGATGACGAGCGTGTGAAAGTCTATACCGGGATGGGGTGGTTTCACCAGGGAAAATGTATTCATGGTTTTGTTATGAAAAATGAGATTTGACTTAATTCTTTATTGACCAATTCGTTTATATACTTTTATGTGAAACTTGAGAGTTATAGGGATGTTCGTGTTGTATATGAAGATCATCGTCAGAAGAGTGTTTGATGGACTCCGGAACGAAACAACACCACTCTTCTCTTCTCTTTTCAATGTCTGTGTGTATCTGTTACTAGACAAAACTAATAGATCAATTGCTCTTCTCTTTTTTTCTGTTTAATGTCTTTGTGTATCCGTTAATAGGCAAAACTAATAAATGGATTGTTTGTTTTGTGTATCTGTGGTAAAAGCAATACATCAATTGTTTCAATTTTTTTAGTAATTAATTTGTAGTTATCTATTTTAAGATAAATAGTTTTGTTGAAACAATAATTACTTAGTTATTTAGTTAGTGTAATCAGTTGATTAATTTGTTAGTTAGTAGTTAGTTAATTATGTTTAGTGAGTTAATTTAGAAGAATTCTTGAGTTAATTATGTTTATAATTTATTCATTTAAATCCCTTACTCAAAGTTATAATTGATCATTTTACAGAAGACGAACCTCAAGATCCGTATAAGTCTCGCTCCACGTTGCTTTTCTTTTGAGGGAAGATTTACATGAAGGATGTATGTCTTACTGAGAGTTAGTTGAAGGAATAATGTGTTTCTTAATGGGGCAAGGTTCCTGTAAAATAGTGTGATTCTTTTAGTAATATTTGATGTAAAAAGGATGTTTTTGTTTGTCCGTGTAAAGTTGGGTTTTTATTCGCTTTTTGATGGAAAAAGACATCAGTCAGGCTCATATATTAGCTTATTTACATCAATGACATGTGCAATATCACCATCTCCACCCTCTGTCTCTGTCTCAAGGGGACTCCTTGGGAGAGTCTTCTCAATAATCTTTGGACTGACATTTGGGCGAGTAATCTGGGGAGTCTTTGGTGAGGGAGTAATCTGGGGATTGTTTGGTAGTGGAGTCTTTTGTGGACTCTTTGGACTGTTTGGTGGGAATCTTCTATGGACTCTTTGGACGGTTTTTGGGGGAGTCTTATGTAAACTCTTTGGACTGTTTAGGGGGAGTCTTCTGTAGACTCTTTGTACTATTTGCGAAGTCTTTTGAAAACTTTTTGAACTGTTTGGAAGGAGTCTTTTGTGGACTCTTTCGACTGTTTGGGAGAGTATTATGCAGACTCTTTAAACTGTTTAGGGAGAGTCTTCTACGAACTCTTTGGACTGTTTGCAGAGGAGTCTTCTGTGAACTCTTTGAACTGTTTGTGGGAAGTCTTCTATGGACTCTATGAACTGTTTGGGAGAATCTACTGTAAAATCTTTGAAGTGTTTGGGTGGAGTTCTCTGTGAACTCTTTGAACTGTTTGAAGTGTATTGCTTGTGACTTGAAACCAAAAAGTTGACATTTTTTTCTTTTTTTCTTTATTCATCTTTTAACCAATATGATATTTCAAATATAAGGTTATCATAGTAAACTGATTTTATTTTGTTGTCCTTGATTTAATCATTTTCCAAATTTATGTATATACAATTTGTTTGGTATTTATGCATAATTTTGCGCAGAGAAGACATAGAAAGACAATTTATATTAAGGATACCTGTTGGAATTTGGAAAGAAATGTTTTTTTGATTTATTCTTCCAGAACCAACGTGAAAATCTTGTAGAGCAAGACACTCAACACAGAGGCAAACGAGAGGCTGAAGGAGACGAAAGAGAGGCTGAAGGAGGCGAATGAGAAAAAGATGGCGAAAGAGGCGGTGAATGAGGCGCTGAAGGAGACGAATAAGACACTTAAGGAGACGTTGAAGAAGACGGTGTAGGCGGTGAAAGAGGCGTCGAATGAGAAGGAGGCGGGGATGGATATCCTATAGGACTTAACGGAGGCGGCAGAAAAGGTAACGAAGGAGACGTTTAAGGAGACGCTGAAGGAGGTGGTGGAGGCTGTGAAGGAGGCGAGGAAGGAGAAGGAAGTGGGAATGGTGGTGGGGATGACGGTGCTACAAGACTGAAGTAAGGGACGCTGCTGAACAGATGAAGGTGTACTGACGCTGAAGGAAGAAATTATAAAAAAAAAAAAAACCAAATCCTTTTAGGAGTGACACTGTAAATAATAGTTTACATGACATAAACATTTGTTACATTTGTGACTGAATGTTACCAAGATTGTTAAAGAGTTGCACATTTTAAATGATCTAAGAGTACCGAATAAATTGGGGTTCCGGCTATTGGCACAGTAGTACACAAAGCCGAAAATCAATTCTCTTCCATTTAGCTTAATCAGATGGCACATTACTCCCATCTTGTTTAAGGTGATTGTGGAAACCTATGTTAGGGAACCAAAGTTCAACTAAGTGTCACACCGGGACGTAATGTTTCCCATTCAGTTTTTCAGAATTAATGGTAGGAGTTTTAAAGAACGAGACAACAGTTTTAGAAGACATTTTTTATATAGGACACCAATAGAGAAGTAACAACCAAGAAAAAATAAATAGAGAGCCCTAGCTTCCACCATCAACCATGTTAGAAATGAAGAATTAGCGATTAGAACAAAGATGAGTGACTTGAAATGTATGATTTGCGACTTGAAACCCAGAAGTTGACCCTTTTTCCTTTTTTCTCTATTCATCTTTTAAAGAATATGATATTTCAAATGTAAGGTTGTCATAATAAACTAATTTTATTTTGTTGTCCTTGATTTAATCATTTTTCATAATTTATGAACATACAATTTGTTTGCTATTTGTGCATAATGTTGCACAGAGAAGACATAGAAAGACATTTATATTAAGGGTATCAGTTGGAATTTGGAAAGAAATCTTTTTCTGATTTATTCTAACAGAACCAACGTGAAAATTTTGCAGAGCTGAAGACACTGAACACAGAGGCGAAAGAGAGGCTGAAGGAGGCAGCTAAGGAGGAGACGAGGGTGGAGGTGGAGATGAAGGTGTTGTAAGACTGAATAGAGGTGGCAAAGGAGGCGGTGAATGAGGCGCTGAAGAAGACGAATGAGACGCTTAAGGAGACGAAGGAGATGCTGAAGGAGACGAAGGAGATGTTGAGAGTCAGGCCATTTAATTAAATGATTGGAATTAAATGTGGTTTTGAATGCTTGTTCTTCCTTTTTCTTTTTGTTTCTTGCATTCTTGTATGTTTCATTCTGTTTTTGTCTCATGATCTGCTCCATTTATTTATTGATTGAAATATTGAATCCTAGGGTAGAAGACATGCTTTATCTGCTATATTTGTTATATCTGTCTGGGAAATTTTTTAGTTATTTTGCAGGTGGGGGGTTGGGTATAGGTTTTCTCCCTTCACACACATTTTGCATGCATATATCATGAGTGAGATCCTAAAACCCCGCATCTGAAAAATATTAGAAATACAGGGATTCAGTGATACTGGATGGAATGTACTTCCAACTCCGATTTTTACGAGAATCCCAACCAGAGTCTGTTCTCTTTACTATCTGTTCACAAGTTATTTCTTTACCGAAAACTTTGAATAAGGTGGTAAATGAGGGCCATAGCTCTGGTGACCTTTATACCTTTAGGGATTAGGGAACTTACCTTGTGAGGATGCATGTAAATATCTTAGAACCCCTAGATGTTATGCTGCCGATTTTTTTAGGGTACTAAGGGAGACTATCATGTACTGCGACCGCTCACCAACATCTGCTTATGAATTGTGACAAAACAGAATGCTAGTTGATGCTATGGAGGATGTGAAGTTGTGTGAAATAAATGATGTTTTAATGCATAACATACATATTGTAAAATTGGTTTCATGCACAATGATTTTTATTCTAAACAGTAATTTTGAAAATTGTACACCAGGTCATGGAGGTTAATTCTGGATTGGGAGTTGAGAGGAGATCAGAGACTTCAGACTTAAAAAAGAAGTTGAAGTTTGAACCGTTAGGAAACAATCTCTCTAATCTCCAGGAGCTTGGAAAGAAGCTGAAACCTATACATAGAGGAGCTTTCAGAAGAAAGTATGGAAACTTGTTGGGGTTGTTAGAACTAGAAATTGAGATATTTATTGTCACGACACTTGCTCAGTATTATGACTCATACATGAGATGCTTCACATTCTAGGATTTTCAGTTGGTACCCACTATAGAGGAGTATGAGCAGATTATGGACATGCCTCTAAGTGGTGGAGTCCTTATAGGCATTTTGAGCAACATGCTTCTCTCTCGACATTATCATCGATCACAAAAATCCCTCAAGATATGCTGAAGGGCTGTTTGGTTGTTGTAAAAGATACCAAGGAGTTTACTCAGAGGTTCTTAAAAGCACATCTTCTTCAGTTGAGTGTAAAAGAAGATTGGAAAACATTTATGGATGTGTTGGCTCTCGTATTATATGGAGTGATATTGTTTCCCTATGTTGGAGATCATATCGACTATGTTGCTGTGGACATATTTATTGCTGTTAGAACAAGGTCCGAGAATCCAGTTACAGCAATTCTGGCAGACACCTATCTAGCTCTGGATTTGTGCTATAAGAGAAAAGTGAGAAAGATGTTGTGTAGTGTACACATTCTGTATGTTTGGTTGATGGCCCGTGTTGGGGATAATGTACTAGGAGTCAGGTGTCCTATAGAGCTGGTGACTCGGAAGAAGCTAGAGAAGAGAAGTGGTAAAGAATGGGCTATGTTTGTTGCTGGTTTGAATCAGAAGAAGATCATATGACAACCATGATGGCAACAAAGGTCGAAGCTCGTTTACAGTTGTGCTGGCTTCCCTAATGTGCCTCTTATAGGAGTAAGATGATGCATTAGCTACAATCCGGTTTTGGCTCAGAGGCAGTTTGGCTACCCGATTAGAGGAACACCTACGCCTGCTGCTTTAGCTTCACTTGTGTGCTACTATAGGGATGGATTTGTGACTGAGACATTACGTCATATCCGTAGCGCTTGGAAGAACATATCCTATGCGGAAAGGGACACGAGGTCATAGTCAATGAATAAAGAAATCACGTATCAACAATGGTTAGCAAATAGAGTAAAAGAAGTCAAGATGCCTTACAAAGTGATTTCTTAGGAGCCTTTGGAAAAATCTGTACCTGAAGAACCTACACCTGACACTAAATCTGAAGAAATTCAGAAGTTGAAAGAAGAGGTTGAAAGGCTAAAAGGAAAAAATGATACATTGAATGCAAAGCCTTCAACACGATTACTTGAATGTCAAGGTAGAATGTGAAGCAAAGACAAAGGTCAATGAGAGATTGATCAAGAGGCAGAAAGTGGATAGAGAGTGCATTATGAGATGACTCAAGAGCTGACTGCAACTAAAGCTGAATTAACTTCAAGAGCTAGAGAGCAGGAGGTCATGGCTGTGTTATCCGAACGCCAGTGGCAGAGTGCATATGAGGAAGCCATAAAAGACAGACAAAAGCTGATGAGGGAGCTATATGACTTGCCGGATAAGTTCCACAACACAGAGTCACAAATGAAAGAGATAATGTCGGAGTATGAAGAGAAGATGAAAGAAAAGGAGTGGCAGAAGATGAAGACTAAAGAGAGACACCAGATCATGATGACCCAGCTGGAGAACCACATAACAGATCAAGAGCAAGACACAATTCATTGGAGGACGTGTTTCTCACAGTTGGCTGCTTTAGCCAATGGAGCTATTGATAGGTGCCGAGGATGCTGAGAGAAGCAGACATATCACTGATGTTCTTCAATCCATCAGATGTTGTTCAAAGTTTTCTGAATCATTGTAAATATTTAGTAGAGCAGATGAAGAATATGATAGCTCGCTCTAGGGAGTGATTGTATTCTATTTGATTCGATCTGTTGTTTTATGTCAAACAATTTCTTTTCCCTATTAATACAAATACAAGTTAAATTTCCATGAGTGTCTGCAATTTTCACAATTATTGTTTAAACAACATGCATATAATTTATGTTTTTCATTGCATTCATTTCATATTCTTATTTAATCTTCTCATGAAAAATAAAATCAACAAAAACGTAATAACGACAAATATTTCTGCGACATCACTACAGAATTCGTGCCAATAATAAAAGAATGGACAATGGTATAGGGACAATAGTATGTGTTTCCGAACGCAAGTAGGTTGAATATAAATAGTTATAGAACTGGTTAATTAAGGACGTTAATAAATTATTTTATTCTGACTTCTTAATTGATTAACTGATTTCACGGACGTTAATAAATTATTTTATTCTGACTTCTTAATTGATTAACTGATTTCACGGGTATACCAAACTATATTTAATTTTATTAATTTATATTTCCTGTCATATTTTTTTTAAGTTGCTGATATACATAAATTTAACTAAGTTGACTTTAATATTACTATTATAAAACTATAAATAAGGTTGTTCTATCGAGAAGTTCATCGTTGAGCCACGGAAAACCTGCAATCGCTCTCCACTTTAACCATGGAACCCAAGAGCAAGATCCTGAAAACTCCAGCACTTACTAAGGTAATTAAATTAATCCGATTGCTTCATATATGCATAAATTCTTCAGATTATTATTCTGATTCATCTAATCTATTCTTAATTAACTTCAAATTGTTTTATGAACAGTACATTCTTGAAACTAGTGCTTATCCCAAAGAGCACGAGCAATTGAAGCAGCTCCGAGAGACAACAGTGCAGAAATTATCAAAGTTTTGCCAACTGTATCTCACTGTGTGTGGGACGTATAGTATTTATATTCAAAACAATGTAACTGTTTGCATGCAGAGTAGGACCCATGATCCCATTATTAAGGCAACTAACCACTAACCTAACCACTAACCCTATTCTTAAGCTAGACTTATTCAACTCGTACACACGTGTTAGATTCACTATTCTAACAGTCCCCTTCA
>Ga0209489_107875_pt1 | contig 15286 bp, 6 predicted proteins | sample SiratrowhiteBW_FD_187527 | JGI IMG/M metagenome (GOLD analysis project Ga0209489, IMG submission 187527) | Root nodule microbial communities of legume samples collected from California, USA - Siratro white BW (SPAdes) (version 2) | ecosystem: Host-associated > Plants > Roots > Nodule | place: USA... | reverse complement strand
GTTTTTTTTTTTAAAATACACTTAATCCTTGATTATTTTAAATACTCTTTAATTTTCCTTCTTTTTTTTAACGATAAAAAACAATTTTATTTATTTATTTTATTTTAATTAAAACACCCACAAAATTAAACGGTATATTTTTACCCGGACAAAATCGGGTATTGACAAACTTTAGAGACGAATTAGATGGCATATGGATATTAAAAGAAATAAAAGTTTAAATAAATAGAAAAAATTAATTATTCAATTTCGTTTTTATAAAAATCACAAGTCTTTCTTAGGTTCATTTTTTTTTTGTTTATTTTAAACTTTACCTTTCTTCCTTATCAGACGATCGGATGTCATTCCTAAATTATTGATTTCGAGTAAAGTAAGAGTATTCAATCAAATTTTTGAACATAATAAGTTCAATTTCAGCTCATCTTCCACTGAGCCAATTTTAGATTGATTCTGTTCTTTGTATGAGTATTTGCATGTGTCCTTTGAGATTGTTGGTCCATTGTCCTAATAGTGTATTCTGATTATTGATCAAAAGCTCTTGGTATAAGTTATAGGTTAGTTTGTTCGTGATTTCAAGTTTTTGAAACTCCTTTAAAGGTCTTTACTCTATATAGGTAAGAGAAGCTAGTTTAAATGTTTTTAATAGGTATTGTATTTACTTGTGTTATTAAGTATGAATTGGATGAATTTGAATTAAACTGAATGAATGTATATGTAGGATAAGGTCTAGTATCAATGTTTGTGTATGATATTGAATAGTGACTGAGACATGGTATTTTTAGAAAATGAGATACCCAAACTGTATGTAAGGTTTCAAATAGAAACTTATTAAAATAGGTGGAAATGGTAGTATGACAGGTGCAGTCATGAGAGTAGAGAGTCTTCCAGAAGTAGGGTGTCTTTCTACATGAGTCAGTGTATGTATGACATGAGATGTTGTAGATATATTTTTAAAACTCTCTAGGTTATTCTTCTTTTTTTGTAGTGTTTGTTTTATTTTTAAATTTGCGATGATTTTATGTTGAATGTGAGTAGAAGATTTGATAAGTGGTGTTACTCTCCACTAAGTTGATAGATAAACTTTATATTATATTGTGATTATATGAATATATTTCTATTAAATCTTATGTAAAAATGTATATTTTGAAATGCTATGATAATTGAATATCTATATATATCTATATATATATATATATATATATATGAAAAATATGGGATGTTAAACTTATCAATTAAGAAATGTTATAAAAATAAAAAACTTTATTCAATACAAATGTATACAAATATTGATATGCTTATCTATTAAATTAATTCAATTCATTGATTAAAGATTAAAATACTTTTTATTGGATTGAAATTAAAATTTATATTTCTTACAAAAATAAGCTTTAATATTTATAAATCAATTTGATCCTGATTTATGAATTAGTATTTAAAAAAAAATATTTTAAATCTAAAATAATTTGAAAATCAAATAAAATAAATATATTTAATAGATATCAAACTCTATTAAATATAATAATAGATAATATGATAGCATAAAAATATTGATATTTAATATAAAACATTTTTATATGAAACTCAAATATTATTTGTTTAAATAAATATTAATTAAAAATATAAAAATATTATTTGATAAAATAGATCTTCCCTATATATTTTTAACGTAAATCAATTTTACAATTAATTATTAGCATTCTAAAGATAAAAACAAAGTAAACATTAGTGTGCACGTATATATAATTAAGTTCTTTATTTAGTACATAATATCATGTTTTTCTTATCAGCTTACATAATATCATGTATTACATTTCATTAATTAAATGTGAGAATAAAAAAGGTACTTTATGAGTACTTTTTCCGGTTCTTAACCATTGTATGTTCTTTTCTAAAGAAAAACTTACATGAAAATTCAACTAAAAATACCATTGTATGCTTTTATATTTTCAATCTGTAACGAATGAGGTTGTTGAAATATTGGATTGGTTAGATTTATAATTTCAGTAAAATTTGTTAATAATCTTAGTAACATAATTTATAGTTTAATTAACAACTTATGCTAAAAATGACTGACACTCAACTTAATTAGTTTAATTAACAATGAAAGAGTTTTCCAAGACACACATAGTCAGAAACATGTATTTATAGGTGAGTTTGATCTTTTAACAACCCTTAGGAAGGTGCACATGAAAATTTATGGGCTTATAATAATATAGCCCAATTTGCAATCCAGAAATATCATTTTCTTTTTACACATCCACATAACTTATTACTCGACCATAATTACATCAGAATATTACAAAATCATTTCAAATTATGGTATCAAACTGGTTAACAATCTAACATATAAATGCTAAATACTCATGAACATGCTAATAGTCATGTTAAAAAAAATACTTATTTAAATGATTAAATACACCAAAATTATTACAGAACAACACAATAGTTAATATACATAAATAACAATTTTTAAAAATAAATATAAAAAAATAAAATATTAAAGAACATACCATGTTAACTAATTTATTATATTATTTTTTTAACAACGAATAACAAAATTAATTAATAAGAATAGTTAAGGAATACTCTAATCCTATTACATAAACAAAATAGTTTAAATAGTTTAAGTCCGAAAAAAAAAATAGTCTCATCACTATATTACATAAAACACATGACACGGTACAGTTAAATAAACCAATTCTCTAAGACTAACAAACGAATAAAATACGATCACCAAATATTTGATTCGAACAATTCCATTGTGTACTTCAAATTTGATTTCCTTTTTTACTTTATGGACATCTCTTGATTAAATAAATTCAACAAGTGAACGTTATTTGAATAATTTTATTTAAATTATTTCTTATTCTATTCATCATCAATTAGAATAAATTATTAATAATATTATATAAGATAAATTATAAAAAAAACTACTAACACTATAATGCATATAACTGAATTTTTTATTTAATTTAAACCAACATAAAGAAAAAAAAAATACCGCCAGTGGGCTCGGGTTTGAGACTCGTTATCTTTGACAAATTATTTTATATACAAAATATTATATGATAAAATATTTACAAATTAGCTTACAATTTGAAATAGTAGATTAATTTTTTTAATTTTTTTCTTGTTGAGAAGTGTATCCAAACCTACTCGAAATTAAGAAAAAGAAGAAAAATCAAAGCACATTAAGCGCCTTCAAACTTAATGGTTCACTAAGGATAAAGTGTGAAAAAGTTAAAATTGCTAATTTAACTTTTCTTATTTTTCGTACATATATTATATATTTTTATTACAATATTAATAGTTATTTTCTAATAAGTAATTAAAATATTGATTTAATCTGGTAACATACAACTCACCTAGAAAGATATGATAGATAAAATATAAAAGAAAATTAAAATTACTAATACGTAAAATTTATTGATAATATCTAAAGTCTCTTAGTAAATGAGAATTATTAATAACTAAAAATTCATGGAACAATATATAGACTCAAACCCAAGTTTTCTCAACAATTTAAGAACACCTATAATCATTATTTTATAGAAGTTTTTTTTTATATTATAATTATTATTCTTATTATAAAAATGTAATTATTATTATTACTGTTATTATTATTAATAATTATTATTATTAATAATTATTATTATTTTAATTATTATTATTATTACTGATGAATTAAATCTATTCATAAAATGACAGTAAATTTATTAATAAAATTATTGACATATCAAATCTATTAGTAAATTAACTCTCAAAATTGTAAAATCTATTAGTAAAAACATTTTTATTAACAATACAAATTCTTAAATAATTACTATTTTTCTTGTACTTTTCTTATCTAATAAAGAACAACCAAACATTAATTTATAACTAAATTTCATCAATAAAAGGTTTAACAAAATACACTTTATTGAAATTTACTAATTGGCAACATTATAGTAGAGTATTTCCAAAGTCTTACAACATATGTCTGTTACATATCTAATATCCTTCACAAAGTCTTACAACATATGTCTGTTACATATCTAATATCCTTCACGATACAATGGTTTCATAAGAAATCTCTTAAACCAAGTTGCAGAGAGTTTAGGATATCGCTTCAAATTATGTTTTCTATCTACAAAATTTAGTCCAAATCCTATTAAATAACCATCTTTCCATTCAAAATTGTCCAAGAGTGACCATGCAAAATATCCTTTCACTCTTACGCCCTCCCTTATAAAGTCAACACAAAAAAGGTTAAATGATTATAAGTAATGTTTAAAATATGTGAAAAGTAAATCATTACCTTATCGCTGAAACTAAATAATAGAGATGACGATAATAATAATCGATTCTATAAATATCTATTAGAGATTCTTCAAGTGTATCTGATTCCTCGTTGAGGTCATTACCTCTACCTACATATCAAAAACAATATATATGTTAATAGAAAAATTTATATTGAAGTTCCATAATTTTAATAATTTTGTCAGGATATTTTCTTCAAACTATATTTCAAACATAATAAAATTGTTTTTGGCATAATTACCATTTTCAGTTATGTAGATCAGAGGATTGTCGTAGCTTTCTTTAGTATAGATCAACAACTTTCTAATTCCTTTAGGACAAACATATAACCAATCAGAAGCAGTCTGCAAATATAAATATGAAGTTATATAAAACCAAACAAAGTAATAATAATAATAATATGAACTTAAAATTTGACATGATCATAGACATACCGGTGTACCTATCGGAATACCATTGCGTTGAGCTGGGCAATGGAAACAAAAGTAAAATGTGATATCTTAACAAATTCGACATATATAATTTAAATAATTGAAAGACATAGATTTCCTTACTGAAATAATTGACATTGGCATCAGTAACATAACTAGGTACAAGTTTGGATGCAGGTTGATCTACAGAATTATAAGGTTCAGGTTCGGGTTGATCCTGAGCATACAAAGTGGTGTAATAGTTTATTCCAATAAAATCACATGAACGAGCAAGAAGTCCTGCTTCTTGTTTTGTGAACTCTGGCAATCGTTTACCAACCAGATAACGCATGTTCTCTGGATACCTTCCTGATGTCAATGGTTCCATGTACCTATTATCATTGTTACAAATTTAAAATATCAAATTTGAAAATGGTTGAAAAGAGAAGTGAGGAACTTGTATCGACTTTTGATACAGAGATTATATTAAATTATATTTTTTCTGAGTTGGTCACCGTTATAAATCATCAATTCTAATATTACTTACTAGAAAATCAAGGAACAAAATACAAGAAAAATCAAATAGTAAATATTAGAAATATAAAATCACATAAATAAGATGGTATTTAAAGTTGGGATCGTGGATGTTAATGAAATCTTTAGTCTAGCTCAACTTAAGGACTGGCTGTAGACTAAGTACAAGATAAAGAGAATCACATTTTCTTATTCGGATTGAGATTTCTCTCGTGTGCACTACCTCCAATCATTGGCATAGCAACTCTTGAGATATGGTTGGATGGCCCCCCTCCCTACTATGTAGGTGGATCTGTATTTGTATCTTTTTTTATGTATTCATCTTCCTCAATACTGGTTCTGTATCTTTTTAGGTGTCCCTGATATCCTGGTTTTTGATCTATTTAATAGTGTCTTTCAGTATGGATTAATGTTTTGGCAGTTGTGACACTTATTCTTAGATAAGGTGTGTTGTCTAAAGGATTAGAACACCTCTTAAATGTTTATTTTATTTTATTTATTCTTTGTTGTTAAAAAAAGTTAAAAATAAGATAAGAGTCCGAATCACACAGAAAAATGACACTCTTCAACCTAAAATTTAGGTTTGTTATTCAACTCATTTTATTCAATATAAAACTTAGACTTAGAGTTAGAGTTCAATAGCTCATGATATTATGATATAGAGTTAAGCACTTACCATCCAAACATGAAGTCAAGTGCTCGTGATATTATGATATAGAGTTAAGCACTTACCATCCAAACATGAAGTCAAGTGCTCGTTTGGCAGCGTCTTTATCGAGTTCGGAATCTGAATATGGCTCAAACCAACGAGAAATAAGTGTTATGCCTATCACACCTTTTTCATAATCCTGTGTAAAGTGTTTTGAGCGTTAGTGAAACAGCTATACCAGAATACTTGAACTCCTCGTAACAATGTGGAAATCTAAAAACTATATATAAAGATTTAAAAGTTCTTGTAAAGGCTAAACAAACCCGAAACTTTTTGTTGTATACATCTACAGCAGCTGCATGAGCAAGTAGTAGATTATGTGTAACTATATAAGGTTCTCTTCCTGAATCACCACCAAGACAAGTTGGATCTAGCCATTTAGTGCATCGACCTGGTGCAAAGGTCCCAATTGCATAACCATTGTTACTGTAAGACCATGGCTCATTTAGAGTAATCCAATGTTTCACCCTGTCTCCAAAGTATCTGAAACATACTTCTACAAAGTCTTGAAAATCAGCTCTGCAAGATCAAGGATACAACAAAATCATTTTTTAAATTCTAGTATGGAATTGGCCTATGGCATATATCAAACCTTCTCGTGACCATATTTTAAAATATGATTGCATGATTCAACCTCACACCTTTGTTTACGTTTATTTTGGCTATTTATTATAAAATTGAATTAATATTTATCTGTTTTATATTTAAATAATTAAATTAATAATGCGATTTTACATAATATCTCCTTTATGATATAATACGCTTGTTTGTCTTTTTGATGCACATAAAGAAATCATATAAAAAATTGTTAATACGAACTTTAGTAAGAATCTCTGAACAAAAGGTTAATTAACCACAAATGTAAATAACACTTTTTTTTTTAATATTTTACCTAAATTCTTATTTTAATTCAAAAATGCATTGTAACTCTTTTAATAACATAGTTTTGTTTTTTTAAAAATGTCACCATAATTTATGTATTTTCTTAAAAGATGACATTATCTCAAAAAAATATATATAAACAATAAAATACATATTATTCTACTAAAAATATTTTTAGTAGAATAAAATACAATAAAATATATACATACTCATATTTGTAACTATTATATACTAAGTTGAATGGAAAATAAAATTTGTATAACTTACACAATTTGACGAGATAAGAAACCTCCATACTCTTCTTCTAAAGCTAGGGGAGTATCCCAGTGAAAGAGGGTGACATATGGTACTAGACCTGCAATGTCAATATTTTTAAACATGATTATTGTCATTTACTTCAAAAATATTTTAAAATTTTAATTTTAATTAAAAAAAACCAGGAGAGGAAAGCATGGATATATTGACCGTTGGCTTTTAGATGATCGATGAGGCGGTTGTAATAATCGACTCCTTCTTGGTTTACACCTCCACTGAGCTTTCCGTCTATATATGAATCATTTTTAAAAAAGATTGAAATCATTAACATGAAAGATGAAACTACAATAATCACAAAAGCTATAATTGTTCATCGAGTTTTATCTCACTTGGTAGGATTCTAGACCATGAGATGGAGAACCTGTATGCATCCAGATTCATATCCTTCATTATCTTAATATCTTCCTGTTATATAAATGGAAAACAATATGCAAAATATAATTAATTATTTCAAAGGAGAAAGATAATTGGCTTCTTCATTGATCCTATGTTGTGATCATTAAGAATTTGAACTTTACCTTGTAGCGATGATATTCGTCAACTGCTACATCTCCATTACTTCTATCCCTTATCTTCTCTGAATGTATTACACCTTATAATCAGACTATTATCTACTATTTTTCTTAAGTTTCATATATTAATATAATTTTTTGAAAAACATAGAAACAAATATTTTTTCAATTATAAAAAATAATTACAATTGTTTTAGTACGATTTATATTTAGAAACGTAGCAAAAAGAACCTGGATAGCTGTGGGTGAATGCATCCCATATACTTGGTTTTCTTCCACCTTCAAACGCCGCTCCTTCGTACTATATATAGGTACATATTATCAGCATAACAAAATCATACCAAGTTATACGTTGAAATTTAAGAAGTTTTCTCATAGGTATAAGAAGAGTGATATTTAGAAACATTTACATATTGTAAATCTTAGTTTCAGAGAATCAACATTTAGTTACTATACCATTATTCATTTATATATATTCATAGAGTGATGTGCTGTTTTATTCAATGCATACCTGGTAAGCCGCGGATGCTGTCCCGAAAACGAAGTCTGGTGGAAAACTGCGTCGATTGAGTGAAAGAGCTTGCACAACAGATGCAGGATATTCCTCAGCATTAATTGGTGGTAATATGCTAACTGCTACAGGAGCCATGTTCAGTCATTATCACACTCTTCATTCTGCTTAATGCAGTAGTCATACAGTGCAAAATAGGTGTAGAACACTATTTTATGTTATAAATGATAAACATCTCAACAACACTGAAATCATTAATTCATGTTTAATCTAGATCTGCGTTTGAAAATACTTCAACAACTTTATTTGAAGCTTGAAAGGACAAACCAAATAGAGACTTAGATTAACTTTCACTTTTCATATCCAAGATATGAATTTAAAACTCACACGTGAAAACAAACATGCAAATAGTTGATTGTTTAAAGAAGTGATGAAGGGTAAAATACCAGCTTCCTCCAGAGAGAGTTGTGCATCAGCAGCATTAGCAGGTGAGATCTTAGTGGCGGCGGCAGCACCGCCACCGATGAGCGCAGAACCGAGGGCCAATCTGCGAGAGACATGGCTAAGGGTGGTGGCATCAGGCTTTTGGAGATCCTCCTTCTGTGCCTTGAAAACAATTGGCTTTGGTTTGGTGGTCACCACTCTCCACTGTGGCCAAACTCCAACAGGAGTGGTTAGGGCATTGAGCTGCAAGAAACCATGGGTGTAGGCCATTTTCATCAAAATACAAAATCTTAACTCTCTTTGGCCTCTGCATCACCCACTATATATATCTGTCACACATGCAGCAAAATCCTCTATATTGTGCAGAGTGGACTTTGTTAAGCTCAAGTCTACACACTGTTCTAAGTTGTGTTTTTCTTTATTTTATAAAAATAACATTTAGGTGTTTATAGTTTTTAAAAATTAATTATGTTGTTTAGATGATAAACACTTAATAATTTTTTTTACTTAGGCTTGATTGAGTTTTATTCTTTATAAGATCAAATAAAAATTAAAATTAATTACAACCATAATAAATATTTAAATTCAAGTATAAGTTTTTATTTAGTGCAAATAAATTAACATTTGCAAAAGCTTATCCATTAATTTTCTAATTTATCTTTTAAGTCTTCTTTGTGATTTTTGATAGTTCTAGTTTGTCTTACAGAATACATGTAATAATATTATCTATACACATCACAAATATACTTAAAAATGTCGGTAGTATAAGATTAATAAAAAATATATTGGGGAACCAATTATAGAATTATTATGTGTATGCTAAGAACTAAGTTTAGTCTTATCATTAAAATAGAAAGGAATGAATATTCTTAAATATAGCCAAACAGATAGCTTTGCAAAGAGTGCCAAATTGGGTTGGACATGTTTAAAGTTGTAATATTTTATTTCTGTCAGCTAGCAAGTTTAGGTTTTCAGCCTAATTTGGTATAAAAGCTTTCATTTTCTTTGTGATTAATAACACAGTTGTATACAGCGACGTACTGTACCACCTTTATATATCTGTACTCTTTTTTCAATACAGTATGACGTACAGAGCCATAAAAACGCATTTAATACTTTGGTAAGCCTCTTATAGGTTTGATTATATATAGTCTATAGGGAAGGAATTTCTGGACTGTGCCACCAAAATTTTGTGGTAAGTTAATGGAATTAGGGTTGCTACATTATTGGGTGGGGACCTTTTCATCAATGAAACAATTATTACCTACAACAATAACAATAATGTAATTCAACTTGTCACTTTGCATTGAAAGTGGTTTTTATGGGGAATCAATAAACCATGGAAGGTAAAAAACAAATATAATAATTAACCCTATTGTTGTGACACTTAATATGAAATGCATTCAAATGAAAATGTGAAACGCATCAATCTCCTTCAACTCTCAACCCACCAACTACATGGATGAGCATTGAATAATCCTTGTTATTACTTCTTCCGCGCGCACGAAATATACAGTACATGTTTCTCTATCAATAATAAAAAAATATTAAATAAAAACATAAAAGGGATGTTAAAATCGTAAAATGATAATGGTTAAAACAGAACCGTCGTTAATCAACGATGATTATACACTACAAGGTTGCTTGTCTTTTTAATAAGCACAAAACATGCCATTTTGCTTTGTGCTTATGCAGTAATCTTCTTCTCTGTTGGGTTACTCCTCCGCCTTCGTGCTTGCCGTCGTTTCCTCCATTATTCCATTCGTGTTTGTGTTGCAATTGTCACCACCGGTTGTTCGTCCATTTTTTTTTTATCAACAAAAAAAATATATAAATTAAATTAAATTCCAACTCTTCACAAATATTTTACTTCAAAGTACAGATTAAATAGCAAAAATAACTTGTTCGTCCATGAACTAGTTGCTTTCTAAATAGTGTTTTGTCGACGTCACGTCTTCTCCTCTTCTCCAGGATAGCATTGATATTTGTTATATTTTAAATTTTATTTATTATGTTATTTACATATTAAGATATTTATAGTTTTTAAGGAATTATTATTTAGAATTTTAGATACTATCCTATAGGCTTGTTTGCTCCTTTGTGCAGTATAATTGATTTCAAGCATAAGATTTATTTACTTGTAGGATTGTTTGGTTCAGATTCATTTGGACGAGATCTTTTAAAACATTTATCTTTGGAAAACAAAAGAATCTAGATGTTATATGAGAAGTATTAAGATTTACATACACAAAATATTTATACATAAAATGTTTATTATTATATACTTTGTGTTTGAATGGATATTAATTCTATAGAATACTATTGGGCTTGATGGGTTTTGTTTTTATATAATATATCTGTAGTTGATGAAACTATATTGGTGGTGATTTATTTATTTTAATTTTTTAAAAGACATTTTTGTAATAGGGTTAGAACACTTTTTAAGTGTTTCTATTAATTTTAATTTTTCGCTGTTAAAAAAAAGAATTTTAGACACTAAGTTATTATGTTAGATTACGATTTAAAATTTTGGATATTAAATTATTATGTTAAATTAGACTTTATATTTTAAATTATATTTAGAACTTTGGATGTTAAGTAATTTAATATGTTACAAATTTAATTATGTCCGCAATTTTATTATTTAAGAATTTTAGATATATAATTTTGATTTAGTTGCTAAGTTTACATACGAATATGGATATTTTTTAATATTTTTTTTTTAATTTTCATACCTTTATAATTGAATGTTGAACAAAATATGTATTGTTTGGTCAAGAAATTTTAAAAAAATTAAAATTATAGATATTTATGATAATTGATTTACTTAAAATCAAATAATTTCATAAAATAATAATTTAAATATTTTCATATTCTTAAATTTAAGTGTTTTTTATCTTGTCTTTTTAAATAGATTTTTATATGCTTTTTCATCAATAATAAAAGATATATAAATAGACGGAATATTAAGGCATTCCAATCCATATAAAAATAATAAGAAATGTATATATAGGGTGCCGAACATTCAATAAAACCATAAACAACTCCCCTATCTCTAAAGTCATAATAAAATTTAATTCAATTATTTAAATTTAAATCTACAAAATATTAAACTTATATCTTAATAAAATATAAATTTAGTTTTGATTTTAATCTAATTAATTACATTTTATTTAGAAAGAATTTGTATTGGATTTTTACATTTTCAATCTGTAATGAATATGAGGTTGTTGTAGCATTTAAGTGGTTGGTTTATACTTACACTAAACTTTGTAGTATATCCATACAAAGTAATCGCAATGGTGTAAATAATTAACCCAATCTACCTAACCTTAGCAGAAGGCAACAAGGAAACTCTTTAATGATCCCAGATGAAGGAAGAGGAACAATGTAGCAGAGAAGGAAAAGGAGCTTCTCCTTTGTTACTTGTATCTTTGTCTTGTCTGAGTGTTTTCATTTACCAATTTCTAATTGTTTCTTCTTCATTGTTCTATGTTAGTTGCTTCCTGTTCTCCTGTTTTTGTTTTCTATGATGAGTGTTTCGATAAATTTTTTCAACCCTTAAATGCTTAATTTGTAAACTCGTGTTCTGAGTTTGCCTGGATTTCAGAATTTTTAGATGACTCATGATTAGTGGCTCTATCAAGATGAGAGGTTTTTTTCTGATTGTTTTGAATGCTTGCTCGTGCTGGGGCTTAAGAGGTTTGCTCTCTTTTTTCATTGATCTTAAAATGGAACAATTCATGTCTAATTAAAATTGAAATAAAAAAAAACAATAGAGAAAAATTAAGTGTTATTAAACTCTAAATTTGAAGACTTAAGAACATAATTAGAATATATAGTTAGTTTTTCCTTTTTCTTGGAGTTTAAAAGTCTTTATTTGTTGAGATAATGGGAATCATTTTAACTATTGTGCTTGTTTGGAATAAAAACTTCATATTTATTTGGCTTAACTTTAATTATTCTTTGTTTTATCAAGGGTTTAGTTCCTTTAGCCTCATTCATTTATTTGATAAGGGGATGGAGAGTGTGTGCAAAGATATGTAAAAGAAAATAAAAACTTCATATTTATTTGGCTTAACTTTAATTATTCTTTGTTTTATCAAGGGTTTAGTTCCTTTAGCCTCATTCATTTATTTGATAAGGGGATGGAGAGTGTGTGCAAAGATATGTAAAAGAAAATAAAAACTTCATATTTATTTGGCTTGACTTTAGTTATTCTTTGTTTTATTAAGGGTGTTCATTTAGCCTCATTCATTTATTTGATAGGAGGATGGGGAGAGTGTGCAAAGATATGTAAAAAAAAATTAAGTTTAAAGTTTTTCATATATTCAGTAAGAAAAACCATTATAAGTTAACTTCCCTGATTCTTGACAATAAGTTAGATTTTGAATGATATAATGTTTTACCTGATGTTATTAAATTATAATTTTTTTTTATAATGAGTATCAATTTTCTCAGTTTTGTTTTGTTTAGCTTGGTTCAGAAGTGTTTGACATTTTTTTTTACTATGAGTTTGGTCTAAGCCTTCGTAGTGTTGTATATGTTTTTTTTCCTTCTAATAATATATTTCATATGACATTATTGTTGAGCTTTGAGGTATAAAATATCTAAGATGTTAAGATTCATAGTTATACTTAAGAAGAATTTTATTCAAAAAAACCATAATTAGATATAAAATAAAAACACTTGAGAAACGTGGGTGTAGTTTGTTTAGTTTTAAGTTTAGTAGATAAATGGTCCAAAGTAAAAACCAAAAGTCTTCAATTGTATATGGAAATATCTCAGCAGCTCTTGATGACAACAACACTCTGATAAGATAATCTATTTGTGGTGTCAATCCACCATGGATTTCGCATTACATCACTCAACCTAATTGGATTCATTTTTTGTTCCATTTTCCAAACAACATTATGAATATGATGCCTCTAAAATTCACTTGCCAGTTAGAGACACACAATCAATACACTATTAATTGAATAATTATATTATTAATTAAAAACTCCATATATTATAATATAAATTTTTATATTAAATTAATTGAAAGTAATTTTAGTTATATGTTTATAAAAAAATACTTAGTGCATAAATCATGTTTCTCTTGAATTAACCATTTTAGCTTCAATTTTTATATTTTCTTTGGCGTTGTAAGGCATGAAGAAAAATGAGAATGTTTACAATATTTGTAAAGAAATAAAAAGTTATTTATTTTTATGAATAAAATATACTATAAAAAATAAAATTGAGAAATTTAAATTTTTGTATCATATATTCGTTCTTGAAGTATCAGACTTTCCTTTAATTATATGAAGATTTACAATTCTAATGGAACCAAAAGATTAAAAAAAAAGTTAAAGTTCGGTGCTTGTAAATAAGAGAAAATCGTTACAATATGTATTCCAAACATGTATTTATAAGACATGAAAATATTTCCCTTTTAACTCGTATCAAATAGGAAATCATTATCCGTATCAAATCGGAAACTATTAACTATAATGACTTATTTTATTTATTTTTTAAATATTAGTTAGTTTGTTTTTATCGCTAGTTTTTAGCACTTTGAGAATCATTGACTAAATTCAGCAACTTGGGTTCCCATTTTTTTTCCACTAAGCGCCGTTATATTATTTATATTTTTTGGCGTTACAAAAAAATTATTATAATATTTCACTATTTTTTAAAATCAAATTCTCAAATTTAATCAATAAATGTAAGAAAATATTAAATTAGTTTTTAAATATTAGTGCTAACCAAATTGTTACATCAATTAAGTCGATTTTAATATGATAAAAAAAACAATTAAGTTCTTAGAAGAAAGTTAAAAGTTATAGTTCACAATTACTAACGAACAGGTCCCTGTTGTTTTAGGCATTCTTCCTTTATCTCCAAATTGAGCCTGTACACTCTATTTCACGCCGTATAGAAAGAGCACAGGGGCAATGTGTCCATCAGCAGTTCCAGATAATTGTTGCAATGCTTCCTCTATCTAATAATTTTAATATTTATTAGACTTAACATTAACTTTGATATTATTTAATACTAATATTTAATAAATTTTTAATCTTATTTAATACTAATATTTTTATTTATATAAGTTAATATGAATTTAATTGAAAATAATCTAATTTTTAAATGTTTTTCAAATTAATATTAATTTAGAAAAAACTCATATAAATTATTTATAATATTTATTAAATTTTAGGACAGTTCAAATTGATATTAATATTATTTCTTTAATATTTATATTTACTTAAATTAATGTCTATCTAAATAATATTATAGTTTTTCAATACTTATTTAAGTTTACGTCAGTTAAATTAATACTAATCTTATCATGACTTAAAATACCTTTTAATTTTGAGTAGAAATTTTTTGACAAACTACCTTCAATCTGGATTTATTTCCTTTTAATTATCAATGCTGAAAACAAACTTAAAAACTTCCTACCAAAAGAATATATATATATATATATATATTAATGACCATCAAAACAAAAGAAAAGTGTTTTAACTTCTAAAGAAAAAATACATAATCCAAAAAATATTATTTTTATATAAAAAATTACTAATAATAATAATATAAAATTTGAAGAAATTATAATTGAAGATTTAACATTTGATATATATATATATATATATATATATATATATATATATATATATATATATAT
>Ga0209489_107873_pt1 | contig 15287 bp, 8 predicted proteins | sample SiratrowhiteBW_FD_187527 | JGI IMG/M metagenome (GOLD analysis project Ga0209489, IMG submission 187527) | Root nodule microbial communities of legume samples collected from California, USA - Siratro white BW (SPAdes) (version 2) | ecosystem: Host-associated > Plants > Roots > Nodule | place: USA... | reverse complement strand
GTAATGGAAAAATTCAAATTTTATTTATTTTTATATTATTATTATTTCAAGAAAACTTAAGCTAATAAATATATATTTTTATATTATTATTCATTTTTATCATTATATTTTAATTTAAAAGATTACTCGGACAAAATCGGGTGTTGACACCTCTAAAAAGGATCTGATGAATAATATGTATTTATTATTTTTAGTCAAATCAAAATTACAAAATTAATAATCTTATATTAATAATAATTACAATTTATGGATTTTTATATATAACAATTAATAAAGACCAAACAAATATTCAATTATCTCAACACATAACGAAGTTTAAATAAAATTAATAAAACTAAAGTTGTTATAGTAAGATCATATCTTTTTATTGTACTAAAAACAATATATATATATATACACACACTTATGCTAGTAAATATACTCTTTATCTAAACTTGTAAATGAATCATATGATGTCTTGTATAATATTTTTTATAACTATTTGTTGTCCAATTTGTTCTCAAATGATACTTAACTATACTGATTCTTTTAAGAAAAAACTTAGTCATAACCTTAAAGAAAAAATTTAAAGGATAATATGCACCTATTTTTTTAGTAAATCAAAATTACACAATTAATATAATATAAATCTTATATTATCAGGGTTTTTTTATACATAGCATGAATAATTTGTCATTTAATGAAAATTTTTTATTAAAAACATCTCTCTAACTAATTAATTTTATATACTGTAAACAAAGACATCGATATATTTTATTTGAAGGTAAGTTTCAAGTAAAATAATTAATTTAGATAAAAGGGGGAAATTAGTTATATTGAAAAATAAAATTAGAGTTACCTTAGGGCTGAAGTAATAATTATGTTTAATTGTATATTTTAGCACTCAACTATTATTATTTCTCAAATTTGACCTTTAAAATTATTTTTCACGTAATTTACCATCAAACTTTTTGAATTTTATACCTTTTATTGAAAATTACGAAATTTCTATTAAATTTCTAAGAGAACGATAACATTGATAAAAAATTGTAAATAAAAATAAAATTCAAAATGAGATTGTTTTAGAGAAAATAGTGATAAAACTAACATTACTTTGGTTTTATAATTTTGTATACGTCATCACTGCATAGGAGTTTTAACAAGGTAAATTACAAAACTTATATAATTTATTATAGATATACTTGGTGTTATTTTTCAATACATTGAGATTGAATGCTCATATAAATCTGGCCTAAGTTGATTTGATATTCTCAACACATAGATTTGAGATTTGATGAAGTATGTATTGATGAGTTGATCTTGATATTTAACTCGAATTTGAGATTATTTTCATTATTTGATTTTGATTAGTTTTAATAAAATTAGTTTTAAACGATGTGTAGACCTTTCTTTTAAATGCTAAATTAATTTTAATTGATTAAAAAAATTAATTAACTAATATATTTTTTGATTTTATTGAATTTATAAGTCAGAACATTTTGACCAACTAAAATTTTGTTTTAACGTACTGAAATCACTTAAGTATTTTAAAAGATAACTCTGTTTTAAATTGTTAAAACACATTTTTTAATGGGATTAAAATCACTAAATATTCATGTTGAAATTATTTTAGCCGATTAAAAGTTATAAAACTCTATAACGCTCTCTTTTAGCTAACTAAAATTATAACGAACTTAAGATTCACACTCTTTACAAATATAAAATCAACCAAATTTTTTCTAACTTAAAATTTTGAAATACATTCAAACACGAGCTTCGAATTTTGAAAATATTGTCTTGAAACTATTTATCAAAAATCATTAAATCAAAACCATAGGTTGATATTTCTTACATTAAAGATAATTTATACTTGTTCTTTCAATTTTGAACTACACTTTTTATGTGATCTTGTTTAATTTCTTTTGACTTTTGTAAGTCTGACATCAAGATGTTCTTATAATAGAATTTCGCAAATAGTAATCGAGATAAGGTTTCGCAAAATATTTGTAGATTTTATAAAGATTCAAAGTCTTATTCTGTAATGTTTTTTGTTTTTTTTTTAAGTTTTGTAAAACTTGAAATTAAAACTTAAAACTAATGGATTAACTTAATTAACATGACTAAATAATTAAATGCAAATCTATTGTATTCTTTCATATTACAGTGAGTTGAAATTTTAAAAAAATCATTGAAATTGGTTTCAATTCACAGAATTAATTGATCGAGAGAATTTTATTCATTGAAAGTAAAAGAAAATTGATGGTAAAATACATATAAAAGAAGGTTAGGTAACAAAACTTGGAAAATAATAATAATTGAGTGATTAAATATACCATCAAACATAAAAAAAAAAAAAGTATAAAACTATTTGAAACGATTTATCCATTAATTAATTGAAAACACACAAAAAAATAATCAAAATCTCATTCACTAAGCAGCTGCAGTAGTTGATAGTCCTTATCCATAGTTAAAATGTCACAAAATCATCACTTAAAGCTAAAGAACTTTCTAAGTTTCCATGGTTGCACATTCTAAGCAAGAATCAATGGCTTCAACCTACAACACGTGGCAGCAACTGAGTAGAGGCTAATTAATTAACTTAATAATGACACTAGTGTGGCTAATTAAGAGGAACACTATTGCTGATCCTCATTCGTGCAAAAGCAATTAATTGTCCCACCCTCATTACTACTATTACCACCATATTTAAACCCATGACAAGCCAAATAACATTGTTCAATAACATACAACTGGTCCCTTTTTCCTATGTGGGTTCTTGGATCATGCAAACCATAATTTAAACAAAAATGTGGAAAATTTCTTGAGGATTCTCTTGGGATCTCCTTCACCATATACTTTCAATTTCCAACCATCTTCTTGATTCTTACACCCCAAGGGAATAAGTTAAGTGAAGGAATTGGCTTGTGTTGCTTTCTGTCTCCAACACAGTCAAGAGTTTGGAGGAGGAAGGTTTGACTCACTCCATATTTTAAGTTAATTAATTTATACAAATGAAAAGTTAATTAAAATTAAGTGAAATAATTTTGACCTCTTAGTTAAACTACTTATTCGGTGGTAATAAATGTTGGGTTGGTGGCACTTTGGCATTTGGCAAAATTGGGAATGAAATTCTAGGAGATTCCTTGAAGTAGTGGTCCACTACTAACACTACTACTAAAAAAGATGCAACACACAACTCACTCATTTAGTGCACTTTCCATGGTGTCCACATCTTCACACAGTCACAAAATGCTTCTAATCAGAATTCCATTGTTGACACTGAAAACTAAAGCTCCCAAAAATATACCATTAACCGTTCCTTGCACAACTAAGGGTTGCTATTTGTGTAACATCTGGTAGTTAATATTGTAAAAATTGGTACTTCTCCCATTAACTGTTCCTCACACAAGCTTTCTATTTATGCCTCCTTTTTAGCTTTGGTTTTGCATTAATAAGCTTTTTAGCCAGAAAGCAAAACTGTACCCCACATAATGAGCTTTTCTATCTTCAAATAAATATGTCCAGATCTTACTTTGTCTCTTGTGGGATTACTTTTCTCTTCCCTGTTCTCAAGGGAAACCTATCTTCAACAGATATATAGAATTTATAGTAAGAGTTTATTGAATTAACAACCACAGTTCACTGTTTCCATTCTAATTTCACATCATGTCTGTATATTCAGATTAATCTATATTTTTGTTTATTCTTCATTTGTGATCTCAAAAATATTGTAAGGATTTTGTAAACAGTACAAGGAATAAATCTAATTCTTCATCGTTATGCTCTTTTATAAAACAAGCCAACAGATTACTGTCAAATATTTTTATATAAGTTTAATTTATTCTTATAAACTAATTTATAAAATAAGATTTATTTCCATTTATACATTATAAGTTGATTTTATTTTTATTTAATATTAAATTTCTAATACACCTCTTTAATGTCAAAATATTGATATTTTGAATTTATAACTAGATATTTATAAATAATATGATAGATTTAATAAATTTTAATAAGATTAACTAGAATAACATATTAGGAAGTAAATCTAAATCTAATTTATTTTCATAAAATTAGTATGTAAAATAAAATTTCCATTTATTTATATACTATAATTTATTTTTATCTTTAGTTAATATATTTTTTTTTCAATATTTAAAACTCTTTGGTATGTTTCTATCTACAAAGAAAAAAATTTTAAGATTTTATATTAGCTTTAAAATGTGTATTTTATGTTAAGTGGGAATATAACAGATTATAAATATTTAGGACGAAAAAGTTAATAGCCTTTAAGCTTTATCTTACCATATACGAAAAGTTAAATTATACTATTGTAAAGTTATTCAAACTTTTTCAGTTGAATTAATTATCATTTACATAAGAAAGAGTTTTAAAGGTAAGGTAATTTGAAGTTTTTTCCAGGTAAAAAATAAACTTAAACCAACAAATCACCTAATATTAATATTTGAACTCATTATTAGTTTTCCTTCATAAAACTGATTACATGCTTTCATTTTTGTTTATTACATAAACCCACGTTTGACTGGTGTCATTATGAAGTTAATTACATAATAAACATAATAAGAATCATTAATGCTATAAAACTTCTATAACATCCTCATCACATAAATACTACCTCACGAAAACAAAAGAGTTCTAACGAATCTTAATTTTGTAGTTATCAACTAATGATTTACAACAATTAAGAGTTTTAAATGCAAGTTGGTATGCACATTTTATTTGTTAATGCCAAATTAAAAAAAGAAAAGCAGATTACTTTTATATATCATAAAGTCGAGATTTAAACCCCATAAATCCGACAAACTCCTTTTAAAAGAAATATTGAATGGGACACTGTACTGGTGGAGTAAGCATAGCCGAAAACATTTTAATATTTTATTTATTAACATCTTGTTCTTTAATTTTATACTTTTCAATGGCATTCCTATTTTTGCTTCTTCTGTTTTTTTTTTAAAACAAAAAAAATCATTTTATTAAGAAGAAAAACAATATATTTTAACATAAAATATATAAAAACCACTCTAACACAATTACAGGAGAAAGCCGGTAAAATTAACAAAAAAAAGAATCACAGTATTAAAAAAAGATTTAATTTAAATAATTAATTTGGCATCGCTGCCTCTTCTTCATACTGCTGAAATAATTTGTTTAAATACAGAAACGGTTTTCAATAGTCACTTTATAAAAAATAAATTAAAACACTGATGATATTAGTATCATATTGATAAAAGAATAGTTTTAAATATTTTAAATTTATAGAATCAAAGTTAAAATATTAAAAACATAAAAGACTAATTCAATAATTGTTAAATATTTAAAAATTTAAAAAGTATTTTTCACCTAATATAGCCATAATACTTTTATTGATTTGTGTTTGTCTAGTGTTTCTTTGTTTGTCTAGTTTTTCTTTTAAAGTGTTATTTGATTGCTCAATTTAATAGATTTACATAATTTGTTACATATAAGATAACTTTGTTAGAAACACCAAAACATTATTTTATCTGTTATTATCAAAATCATGAATTGACAAAATTCCCATATTAAGACTTGTTTTTACTCATGTAAATTTTTGTTTATCCTTTAACATCACCAATTTTAAAAGGTATCTTTGGATTAGAAAACGATGAATATGTACATGAAGGAAAAACAATTTTGTGAAGTTTTATTTGCAAATATCGAATATTATTTTGATTCATCTTTCAATAATAATTAAATTTATTCCAATTCAAATTTTTCTCCTCATGAATTTTTTATGAAAGTCTTATTGTGCAAATGACAACATCTTTCTCAATCCAATTATCTTTTTTTGATTGACTACTTATTTGTATACTACGTCAAAATTTTGAATTATAAGGTTAAGGTAAAATTTGCTCTATCAAAATTTTAGTTGACTTATTGTTTTCTTTGTGAATATGAGACAATCATTGTCATTTGTATACTTATTTACTCATTTCTCAATATTAAATATGACCAGTCAATCATAATAATTGAGTCATTTGATACATTCAATTATAATCAACTTAATATTATGTTCTATAACACTAAAAATATTATACTAGATTTTCTCTAAACTAGATTTTCACCACTCCCATCAAATTGGATATTAGTAAGTTTGATTTGTGATTCAATTTTGTTGAATATAAACAAAAGAGACTTTACATTAAATGAAAACTTGATTCTTTTGTTGTCGCATGATTGAAGGGATGGATACATAAGAGATGATAGATATTAAAAATGATTATTAATAAGATGATGTTGAGACCATAAAAGAGGTAAACACTACATATTAGAATTTATAATAAAAATACTGAATATATATAATTTTGAAAATTTTCAATATTTATAGCGGTAAAAGAGTTTATTAGAATAAATTCCAATTATAGTGATAGTTAAAGTTTATTAGAATCCATAATACATTAAAAAAGAATACAAGCATTAAAAAACAACAAGTAGATTTAGAAAAAATATGAAGTAGGAAAGATGTAACCTTTTTTTTTAAGAAACACCATTTTATACTACGTGAATCTACCTTTAATGGTAAAACTTTTCTTTCACAAGTACATATTTACGGTGTTATAATTATTTTTTTGGTGTTGAAGTCAAACAATTATTCTTTTTCAATCCCTTGTTTTTCTCCCTTTCAATCCTAATCTACAACCTTTCTATCCCTTTCCTCCCTTCTCCCCCCGCCCCCCGCCCCCCTTCTCTCTTTCTCTCCTTCGCACATTAGTTTGATGATCACATTAGTTTCCTGTAAGAGTAGAATTGCTTGAAGCAACTCCAAGTGTTTATCTAAGTCGAGATGCTCTATCCTAATTAACAAAAATACCGAAATGCATTGCCAGGACAAAGATTCGTAATTTCACGTTAAATTTAGATCTCTATTTAAACGATTTCATCACGAGACAAACAACCGTGAGAAACGTCACGAGTCATAAATGAAAAACGTAATCAACACACTGTTTAAATAATCTATCAAAGGATCTTGATGTCAAATAGTAAAATTTGTGGTTAAAAATAAAATCTCAATTAATTAAACAATTAAGTTTTAATTCTTTTTAAGTTTAATTTTTATTGTTCATAATTAAGTTCAAAAAGAGTTTATAATCCTTCTAATTTTATAGTTTTTAACAAATTTTAATCAATAAAATATGACACAGAATATAAAGCTATGATTCCTCCTCACGAGTTTAATACTACCAATTATCAACTTGGCTCTCGCAGTACACGGAAAGGGATTAAGGATGGATATTCTTCCGTCAACGACCACGGAACTCAAATCATATATCATTTCGCATTTCCTACAATTTTATGGAATAAACAAAAGAACATAGTGGACCACTTGTGATTGGCTCTGACTGCTTGTGTTTCTCATCTGTCTTACTCGAGAACATAGACTCAACTTATAACAACTTCAATTTGCCAAATTATAAGATAAGGATTCTAACCAATAAAACAAGTCTAAGTACCATCCAAAAACCATATGTTAGAAAGATACAAGAGTTCACTGTCCAAATGGGCTTATTGGTTAAGCGCTATTTGGTGGTTGACGTTGATAAGATACCATTATTATAGCAATTAAGTTGAAATAATATCATCATATTATCATATCATGAATTATAGACATGCATTATGGGATATATAATTGCGATTGGTAAGATAACAGCACTGTCAAATATAAATAAATATAAATAAGAGGAAACACAAAAGAAAAGTCCAACCTACCGATCCCCTTATTAATAATGAGCAAAAGCTAAGAAAGTAGGACAGAATAATCATGAACAAACAAATTATACAGTGTGAGTAATTCGAAAACTGACAATGATCGTGTTAAATGAAAAGAAGGGTGGTAAAGGAAAAAATAATTGTAATTGTACTATATTTATATTTAGAAGAGAAGGAAAAATTTTGGTACCAAGGAATAAAGCTTCCACGAACTGCAGTTCAAGAAATCCAAATTTGTATATGAATCCCTCCGTGTACAATGCAGTTTGATCTGCTCTCACCCTGTAATTGCAGGGTGTGGCTTCTATACATGAATGTGATGGATTATTTGCATATTTTATATATAAGGTATCCCTCGGCTACCTTGCTTGACCTTCTCCAGCTTTCATGATAAGCCTATCCCCCCTCCCCCTTCAAACAGTCACTATGACTGCCTCTTCGGTACAAAAAACTGTCATCGTCTTTGCTAAACTGCGTAGAGACCTATTTTAATATTCTGCGGTAGAAAACCAAGTGCACGAGGAGAGGCAACAAGTAAATTCTCTTATTTCCAAACACATCACTCACGTATCTGATAGTTCTAAACATTCCTCTGGATTGGCATAGAAATAGTCCTCTTCTTTGGGCCTGTCAGGAATTACCAATCTTTTAGTTGCACTACCCATGCGATCAGCATGAGCTTCCTTCACAGCTGAAGAGAATTCATCCCAGTTCAATTCTCCATTATGGTATTGATCTATCAAATCAACTAGAAGCTTTCTGTTCAACAAAATCGTCTTCTTGAACCCAAGATATCTGTACAAAGAAATGGAGGGCACAAGTCATCTCACTTTGCACTTAAGAACTTATAAAGTCCATAACAATTAAGTAGGGAACAATTTCAGAGTAAACAGAGTTTTGCTTAAACAACTATCAAATTATGGTAGAAACAGCAATTTCTATGTTGGTGTTTCCGGCTAAAAACAACCGATTTCCATCAGAAGTGTATAAAGAAATTGTTCAATCAGAAGAATTCTAGATTTTTTGTGCACAAAAAATCTTCTACCAAAAAATATACTAAAAGAAGTTTACTGTTTGACCAAATTATCAATTATGAATTTGTTAATGAGTAGAATAGTAAATCACAATGAGAATTCTTATTAGCCAAACATTACCTGCGATGTCCCTCGACTACTTTGGCCATATTTCCATCATATGTAGGAACAAAAATATCACTCTCTAGTGAGACAAGGTAATCCAATGCTGCCATCTGAGAGGAATGATTTTGGAAGAACTGAAGGTCCGACGGTTCCAACAGTGTTTCCTTTCTGACCTGTTTCAGAAAAATAGATTAGCAAATGGTAAAAGGAAGTCGAACAGCAATAAGCATCACAATTTGCAGGTTTCCTTAAGCCTTAAGTTACTTACCAATCTTGGATAGTTCTTCGCAAGACTTGCCATTCTCCTATTTCCACCGTATATTTCCCCAGCTGCAATGTAGATTTGAATGTTTTGATCGATGTCAAGGGCCCTAAGTGTAAGGGCAGTCTCCTCAGGTGTTAAAGGACACAAACCATCTTTTCTCTTCAAATCAGAATTAATTATTTTTTCTTTCCACCAAGGATATGCATATCTGGCAATGCAAAGTAAATTGAAATTTAAGAAGGATTCCTGTGAAAATATCCTTTCAAAGGCCACAATGAGAGAAAACCCTGAAAATTAAAGAACAGCTAAAAAGTCAGAACTCACCTCATCCTTGTCAACTCTTCCACCTCATCACTGTTGCAACCTTGTGTACAGCCTGAAAATGCCAGCATGTCCATCTCATACCTCAGATGAAGCACCAGAAATGGGCCATTTTGCCTCAGAAGCTTGATCACCCTTTTTCCCAATTCCTCAATCTGAGGAGTAAATCTAAGAGCACTAAAATTGACTCTGCATCGCAGCCTCTGAATCTCCAAAGGTTGTTCGTTATTGGCCAGCCTAGCATCTGTTCTATTTAAATGGACGACTTTGTACTTTTGTATCAAAGGTAGAATCTGAAAGAATAATCATGCCATATGTTTTTTAATCAGAAAACCAGAAACTGGAAATAACACAATTGACCTGCATAGTATTACAAAGTTTAGACAGAATAAAGCATGTTAAAATTGTAAACTCGTCAGCTCAAGTATAATTAAAACTAACCTGGTTCTTATAGTATGATATATCCGACCAACTAATCGGTGGCATGGTGTAAAGCAATCCATTTTCCACTCTCGTCTTCAGTCTAGGAGGCAACTCTTTCAATATTCGCACCTCATCCCTCAAGGATGTAATGAAATGATCCACATCAAAGATGTCTTGGAACTCACTGACACACAAGTAATAAGACATGAATTGAGAACAGATCCTGCTTAAAAAGCACACAGGTAGAGAAACTAGTGGATGGTAGACAAAGCTGAGTGTAGAATTAAGAAGAAGAGAAAACATCCCCCAACTGTTTTCAATTTCCCGTTTTTGAGACACTTATTTCAGAAACAATTTTCAAAAAACATTGGATGAGAAATCGATTGCTGAGTAGGGTAAAAATTATTTAAGAAAAAAGACCAAAAAGTGACTAGAGAATCAAACACTCCTTAAACCTACTACATTACACCCTCGCAACATTGATGGTTTGCTGAAACAATATACACCAAAATGGAATGAGAAACTAACCTGGGGTCAGCCCAAAATGACGTCTTATCCAATTCAGGCACTATAAGTGTAACATTTAAATACCTTGCAATAGCCACCATATCACATATCTGTACAAAGTAAGTGCATCACCAAATCAGAAAAGCTAAGCAGAAAAAGTAAAAAAAAAAAAAAAAAAAAAAAAAAAAAAAAAAAAAAACGGCAAAAGCATGCGCTAACCACCACTCACCGCTGCTCTCATTTGGTTCAGTCCTCCATTACACGACACCATCAAGTAACCGTTATTCTTGTACACCCCTGCCAAAAAAACAACAATCAGAACAAAAGAAAAACAAATAAACCCAATATCACGTGAAACGTTGGAACAAAGCGATGAAAGCGACGAAAGAAGAAATTATCAATTACTACTGACTCTTGGGTGGGAGCACTACGGGGGTAGAAGACGGCAACTCAGTGAGCGCGGATTCGTACGTGAAACACGAAGGCCACCCTTTCAAGACTCTGGGCCCCCACATGTCACCCAACGCCGTTAACTGAACGACGCAGGTCCACAGCAACACCGATGTGGTCGCGCGTATCATCCACAGCTTCATCCTCGACGACCTCGCCGACGACGATGACACCACCATCGAATTCCTCAGCTTGTTGTTACTCTCCCCTTTGAGACCCATCATCATCAACCCCTCCCAAACCACCTTCCCTCTCTTCCTCTCACTCTTATCTCCCCCACCCAACAGCACCTCCTTCATAAATGCACCCCGCGCCAAACCCTAACCCGTCGATTCAATTTCCCCTTCCCGGCCAATTCCAGATCCAAACCCGCCGCAACGTTCCGAATTCGGAGCTCTCCAAGCCGCAACGCCAGAGCCTCGAATTCCGAGGCACATTACCCCGCGGAGCCTCCGCGGTGAGATCCTCGGGTTCAGGAGACGACCGCACGCGTCGGCAAGAGACTGAATTGAACGGCGAGGCGCAGTCGGCGGCGATTGATCTGAGACAATCGCCGGCGAGAAACGGAGCGCGAGTTGAGAATTATTAGGAGGGAGAGAGAGAATAAAACGCGTCACAACTGAAAAGCAAAAGTAAGAGACAGAGAGAGAGACAGAGAGAGAGAAAGAGAGAGAGGCAATGAAGAGTTTCACGGTTGTTATTGTTGGTGACAGATTTGCGTGCGTCCGGTTCGGGTCGCGGAGAGGAGACCGAGCCGTAGGAAGGTGGTAACCGGACCGTGGTTAAGATTAAGAAGAGAGGGGAAAGGGGTTATGGTTATGAGGGGTGAGGGTTTATTTTATTGGGTGCGCCTCATTAAACGAGCCAATAAATGCCGAGGCAGATGCGTGGGGCCCACAGACGTGTGCTCCGTCCAGATGTTCGGCTGCGATACGTGGCGACCCTTGATTGAGGGCTTTCCAAAAGAGGCCGTACGCTTTGCTGATTTCGTTTGGCACCGTCGTCTCTCGCCCGCGCCGACATTATATCGCGAGATCAATATTATTACTACTACCAACTATTATTGCTTTTCTTTCTTTTTTTTTTTTTTTCATTTTTTCACATTAATCAATCCTATGCCTGCTCTTCCGACAAACCAACCCGATTATTTTCAATTAAACTTACAATTTTTTTAACAGATTTGACTTATTTTACTAACAAATTAACCTTACTGGTTTATTAAATTTTACCTAGTGAATTTGAGAAAGAAAATAGAAATTGAGAGGAAAGAAAGTGGGAAGAGAAATTGTTTTTTTTTATTTATTTAGAGAAACAAGTATTAGGTAGTAATGCAAGATTATATTTTTAATGAATTAGTCAAATAAATAAAGAAATCTTAAATGCTATATAACGGAATTTAATGTTGTATAATGAATAATAATTTGTCATTTTATGAAATAATTTTAATAGTTTGATAACTTTTGACCGATATAATGTAAGATCTAATTACCTGATTTATCAAGATTATTATAAAAGTTAATTAATTTTGTTCATATTAGTGAATATTTTTAAAATTTACATTCTTCTTGTAAGTTTTTGTTTTTTTCTCAATTTTATTTTCGTTCTTTTAACCATGTTTTTAATCGTATTATATTTACAAATTATTTATCATAATTTTAAACTTACAATTTTTTTTAGAGATTTGACTTGTTTCAATAACAAATCAATCATATTTATTTATTAAATTTTACTTAGAAAAGTAAGAATGTGTTTGTTTTAAGGTGTTCGGATTTGACAATTAGAAAAAAAATATTTTGGAGTAAAAGTGTGGAAAATAATTTTTTTAAATTAAAGGAAAGATGGTGAAAAATCAAAAGAAAAATTATAAAAGAATGTGAGTGACAAGATGAGTATGGTTAATATGTAGCAATTATAATTGATTATTTTCACAATTTGTATGTATAATATATTGGACAATCTATTATCAGTATAAAATTTTGAACATAATGATTATGTATATATGAATAATCAACTATCAATCTTTTTGTATTTTTCACCTAGATCACTTATCACTAAATGTTCTCCACTAACTCTCACAAAAGTACCACCTAACCAATGTTAGACATCATTGTTCTTGACCTCTACATGTATCACAAACCAACCACCTTATATTTTTTCAAAACACATTGTGAACTCACACAAACTACACAACCAACAATAAGAAAACCAAACACAAAAACAAAGCACCAACATACAAAAGCACCAACAATTCAAAACAACGAAGCACTCTGGATGATGGCACTTAAGAAACTCTGGTGCATGGCTCATTCCAAGGCACTAACGCATGCCATTCACTCTGGTTGAAGTGATTTTTCTCTCATTTTTCTTCACACTACTGAGGACCACCACACCTCATCTCCCTCAAATCCTTGCTGCTCCCATTTCGTCGCACCCTCTCTCTCAAATTCATCTTTGTCTTTAAGTGGAAACAAACATAGTGTAAGGAGTGAATTTAAGAGAGAGGAAAATAATGAATTTGAGAAGAAAAACATTGGAAAGTTACATTGTTTTTATTAAGAAAAAAAAAGTAAAGAATAATGGAAAACAAAGAGAAAATTTATGAAATTTTATAAGTAATGTAATTTAAAATAAAATATAATTAGTTATTTATACATGAAACTGACTTGTAATTAAAACATTATTTCTATTATGACTTGTGAACTTTGTAAAAAAGTATACCAATTATTTGATGTTGTAAATACATGCAAAAATTTTTAAAATGGACTTTAATGAAATAAAATAAACTTTGAATAATAATAATTGTAAAAAATTTAACTGAAATTATAATTTTGTAAAACTTAAACAAATAAACAAAAATTGGTATAAAAATTCAGCACTTAATAAATATTAAATATATAATGAATGATAATACATTATTTATACCTACTACCCACATTTAGTTAAAGCACAATTAGGGTGTTGTTTCATTACAAAAACTATTACTTATTTATAGTCTACCTTCAAAATACACTAAACAATTAGACCACCATCAAACCATCTCAATCAACCACTAAAACTGGATAATTTGGTTATTCATTCACTTTAAATATTATAATACAACAACAAAATCCTACTAATGTGAAGAAAATAATAAAACACATAATATAATCAACTATAGGACTAAGATAATCGATAATCCAAACAAAGTTTTGAAGCATAATCAATTATGTAAAAACCTATAACTAATTATGCTATTAAATTGCATGTCCAGTTTTGATTGTTTATGTTTTTCTCGAATTGAACTAGTTTAACCATGAAAATTATGAAGCTTACTTGTAAATATGTATACCATGTACACAAAGGAGGCTTCTCCCAACAATTTTAAAACAACAAATAAAATGAAAAAAGTTAAGGGTAATTTGGTAATGTCATCTTGGTATAACTGTTCTTTCACGATTTTTCTTCTCTTATATGCAGAGCACCCCTTCATCCCATCTCTTACAAATTTGCATTTTTTTTTTCTTAACAAACTAACTTGATCCAAACAGAGGAAACACTCTCATTTTTATCCGCATGAACAGAACTCCCGAAAAACAAACAATACAATACTAATAGGAAATTATATTTTTTTAATTAAACTCTCTTTCTTTATTTCTACAAATTCCATTGTATCTAATTATAATAACAAAATCATACTTCTTTAATAAATAAGTCAAATAAATAATAAAATCCTAAATGAAATTTAATTTTATATAATGAATAATAACTTATTATTTTATGAAAATGATTTTAATAGTTATGATACTATTTTATACCTTTTGACGAATATAAGATATAATTATTAATTTATTAAATTATAGAGATTAATTGATGTTGTTGATATTAGTAATTAATTATTAAATATTGTTGAGACTCCATAATAAAATGAATTGGTAGAAAGAAAACGTCAGCACATTTTAAATATTTTACTAGGATTCTTATTTTTCAAAGTAACTTGTCAAAATTATTTTGAGACTTTGTAGCCTCTCATGTTGTTTTTTCTTAATAGATTGTATAGCAAGGTTTTATATGACAAAAATTCTTATGATATTTTGTATGGGTGAAGCTTTTGGATCAACTTTGACTCATAATAAGATGAAAGTTGATCCTTGTGCTAGATCTTTTAAACATATTGTCAATCATGCAGATAGTGAAAATTTTGTCATGTCATATTTTTTTGATTATTAAGAAACTCATTTTTCTTTTCTTAGATCCTCCTCGCCACTATAAATTCTGCTTGTAAATTAAGGTTTACACTCACTTATAAATTATTGAAAGGTCTCGTCTTTAGTTGACGTGAGATCTCCAACAAGTCTACTTATTGATGATCAAATAAGTATTTGATTAATGAGATGACAAAAAAAAGTGTATCTATAAGAAAGAAAAAGTAAAAAGTCATTAATACTTTCAATAATAAATAATATATATATATATATATA
>Ga0209489_107872_pt1 | contig 15288 bp, 9 predicted proteins | sample SiratrowhiteBW_FD_187527 | JGI IMG/M metagenome (GOLD analysis project Ga0209489, IMG submission 187527) | Root nodule microbial communities of legume samples collected from California, USA - Siratro white BW (SPAdes) (version 2) | ecosystem: Host-associated > Plants > Roots > Nodule | place: USA... | reverse complement strand
TCTTTTTCTTTTTTTTTTTTCAAATCGCATTACATATCATGTTTACATCTCTCTTTTTCTATCAATAGTGTCTATACATATTTATCCTAAAAGAAAACTTCGTTGACATAGTGCACTTTGTTTGATTAAAAAAAACAAACACCCCCGTCGCCTCCAAAACACCCACTTAAACAAAAAAAAAAAAAAGTGAATTTAATTAAGATGTCACGATTACGTACGCCTTGTTACAACTTTATAAACAGATCAAGTGACATAATTATTAAATCCCAATAGAGAAATTTAAGTAAATAAAAAAATCAGGGTAGGATTGGAGATGAATTGGTTTAAAAAAGGAAAAAGATAAAGCCATGAGGTTACTCTTGACTCTTCACGAAAACTTAGACATGGATATATGTTCCAATTTCATCATATCTAAAGATATAATTTGACCTAGTTTCATTTGATCACACTGATTTATTTTTGTTAGATGAAAGTAACTTAACAATAAATTAAATTTATGTTAGTTCGGTCTAAAAATAGTAAAATAAAAAGCTAGCAAAATGTGGTTAAATATAAATAGGTCACTTCATTAAACCAGTACAACAATTGTGTCGAATTACTATATGTTTTTATAAAATACATGCAAATAGTAAGAATAACAAGAAAGAAAGGAATGTGTAAAAAAATAAAAATAAAAAACGAATAAAACTACAAAGAAATACATGCATGACTAACTTTTAACCATTAAATGATGTATTACTTCTTCGTTCATTTAAGTTTCCTTCTGTAAAAAATAAATAAATAAACATGAAATGGTGGTGTATATACATAACATATTAATTTACCATTACGCCTACTGCCTTTAAATTATATGGTTAAATTAGAGAAGTACACATTTTCTTTAAAATTTTACTATGTAATGATTCATACATGTTTTAATACATTGAATATCACATTTTTAAAAGAATTTACTAACTAAAATTTTTACTACTGTTAGATATAGTTTCTATCTACCAAAAGCACGATATACTACCAGTCAAAAAAAATTTTAGAAAGCGGTTTATATATATATCAATGAAATTAAAGTTTTATCTTAAATTTTAATATTTAATCGTTATTATTATTATTATTATTATTATTATTATTATTATTACCTTAATAACCAACGTTATCACTTAACGGTAATCTTTATTATGCGAATTAATTACGTAAAATTTTAATTTCACTTGAAAGTATACTGTAATAACTTTTCCCCATTTGAAAAAAAAAATGAATGAACAAAAGAAAATATTTCTATTTATCTTAATTATGATTTAATTTCCTATTCTTCATTCGATTCAAATTATTATAGAAAGTTGGTGAGTGGTAGCTGTATTACATATATCAAGATTATGTTATACATATGATACACTAAGGCAGTAACTAAACATGGGTCACATATATCTATGTGAAAAATAATAACAGTAATTAATATAAAATCGTATGAACTACTAAAATGTCCCCACAGATGTTGCATGTTACACCAATGAATTCTTATCTTTGCTTTGAAAGGTAAAAGAAAAAGTTGGTTTCAATTAATTGCGCTGTCGGTCGCTTAACTATTCTGCTTCTAGTTAATTCTTGCGGATTACAACATGCCTGGGTATTTTACTTAATCACATTCATATCCATTCCTTAAATTATGCAATTAGAATAAAATAAATTAAGTCATATACCATTTCTGATAAAAAAAAAAAAAAAAAAAAAAAGAAACTGATTCCGTCCATATCTTTATTTGAATCAGAAAAAAAAAATAATAGAATAAGTACCCAATCTTTATCCTTCATTTTTTAATTCATAGTAAAAGAAAAGTTACTTAGAAATTATAGATTAAAAGCATAAAAAATGAAGATAAAAATTATTATTATTTAAATCACTAGTGAAATAGTTTAATTCCTTTTTGAATATATATATATATATATATATATATATATATATATATATATATATATATATATTAAGTTAAAATTCCATCAAGATTAGGTCTAGATATAGAGTTCACAACACCTGATAACTAAAACTTTGTTAAGAAAAGATTACGTCGAGAATTGTATTCCATATTCTATCAAGAGAAATGATTCTCTTACACTAGTTGAATAATGACTATTTAACTCAAAAGAGAAGAACAGGCAAGATAACAAAAGTAAATGTGATAAATAAAGTGGCGAAGGGAAAAAAATACATGCAAAAGGACAGATAAAAAAATTATATAAATTTAATTATTTTTTATAATAATTAAATTTATATAAATTTTATTATATCATATCAATATAAATTATAATCACCTTTACATATTTTAATTATTTTTATCCACCAATAATATAAACTAAACATTTCTATCGTTTTGAAATAAAATTATATTAATATTAAATTGTTTGGTACATCATTCATTTAAAATTGATGTAATATATTTTTATTCTATACGAAAATAAAAACTATCTTATTATTACTATTTATTTTTGTAAAATATTTAATTTTTAAATAATATTCATTTAGTATTCAAATATTTGAGTTGTGTGATGTGATATAAAATAAATAAAATATAATGAACTGAATGGAAAAAATTATGAAAAAGTATATAAAAATTTGTTTGGCTATCATATATTTGTTATTTGTATTATTTATACAATATTTTTTAATTATACTATCTATGATTAAATTACCTATCTTTGATAGTCCATTACTTTTTCTTATATTTTATATTTCTTATAATTTTAGAATAAGGTACACGTAAGCATAGTTCCGTTGTATATAATGTCTCAATCTTTAATAAAGATAAAACTGCTCTAATTTCATCAATGATATTAGTTGGAATTTAGACTTATAACTGTATCAAATAATTTTTTTTAAAATACTATTTAAAGTTTCTTGAATCATCTTTATATATATATAAAGGATAAAATGCTAAAAGTTGTGGGTGTGTTTGATACTTTATTGATATGGTCTATTTCACAATGGATTAGGATTACGAGGTTTAATAATTTTTAAAGATAGAAAATAACAGTGAAGTAAATGTGGGGAACTGAAAAAAAAAACAGGTGGGATTTCGTTTTAATTACATCTAAGAACTTGTTTAACATCGCTTTTAGTGAGAAATATCTTATCAAGAAGATAATTAAAAGAAGGAATCTATTAGTTACCCTTCAAAAAGTGCATGAGAAGAAGAGATGACTGAAAACACCATAGACTTATGGATATGTCTACCCACCCATTATTTAATATTAGAAGTTTCATTTTGGATACCCATGATGGGCACAACCTACCTTTGTCATTTTTCATTTTTTAATGTTATTTACGTATCACTCACTCAGATGCTAATTTTGCACCTACCAACACATAACAAAGATATTTATGTATTTCTATAATGCTTTTCATTTTTATTATATCCAATTATTGATTATATTTTTTGCTCCTTTTTCTGAAGGACACAATTAAATCGTCACATCTTCACTACAAACAACATGAAACCACCACCATTGAGGAAATCACACAAACCATCAACAAAGAAAGTCCAAAAAGAAAGAAAAAAATAATTGATCTCACAGGAATACTTCCATGCACAAACATTGCACCATTGTCCTTGCAGTTTTCTCAGGCCTCGAACATCCTTTCATTTTGTTGACTCAAAATCTTAAAATAACATGTTTATATATATTTTTCTTTATATATTATTTATTTTTTTAGTTTTTGTTTGATACAAAATTTGATTTTACATTTGGATTCTTAACGTGATCATGTATAATATTTGCAATCAGGTTTCTTAACTTATCAAGTCTATAAACTTTTCCTATATTTTGTTATTTCACTTAGTTCCATCTTCTTTAATCAATAGGAAAATGCCTATTTTATCGATAAGTAATTTTCGCTGATAAAAAAAAAAATCGATAAGTAAATTTCCTTACAAAATTTGATTAACCACTTCTATAAGATTCTGCTACTAACTACGTTGAAATTCATTTGTACTCTTTCCAGGTTTCAATATTTTGAAGTTTCTCCCCATAATGCCCACAGGTCTATTAAATTGCAATTAATTTTGATGTATACTTCAACGTAATAATTAAATAAAATCTTAAACTTACTATAATCAATCATTTGCAGATTTCATTCCACACATTATTATAATAAATTTCATAATTTACCTACTGATTTTTAAGTAGGGATACAAATTTATAAATAAAATTTAATATTATCTACAAATAAAATTTAATATTATCTACAAATTATTATCTACGAAATTCGTATGGATATATATAATATAAATTCTAATTATCTACGAATTTATATTTATAAATAAAAATATAAATAAAATACAAGTTCTAATTACTTACATATATTACATATATGCATTAAGTAAGTATAAGCTATGATTATCTAAAATCTACATTCATAAATAAATACAACTTCTAATTATTTATAAATCTATATCCGCAGATAAAATATTAGTTTTAATTATCTACGAATTTGTATCAGTAAATATTAATATTAATTATAAAATTAATAATAATAATATTATTATTCATATTATATTATTATTAATACTAATATTGTTATTAATATGATTCATAATATTATTAATATTACTCTTAACAGTACTTATATTAATATTATTAGTATTACTATTATTAATATAGTTATTACCAATATTATTAACATCATTATTAATATTACTATTAATATTATTATTATTTATATTATTAATAATATTAATACTAATACTATTATTATTACTAATAATAAGAATAGACATAATAATAATAATAACATTATTATTATTATGATCACAAAGATTACATAATGTCATGATTATAAGACTTAAGTTTGATTCTCATTGTTAATAATAATCATATCATTAAGAATAATAATAATATTTGTGGTATACCTTTTAATAAAAGTTTTTAATGTTTTTTCTTTAGTAAGAGTATTTTTAAGAAATTTTCTTAACATTTTATTTAGTTTTATTTTCAAATCTATTTTCTTAATTAATTTTAATATGCTTTGAAAAAATACCAACAATTGAAAATAACTTTATATCACAATATAAATTATTTATCATAAATCTAACATATATTTTATATATTTAAAATTATTTATTATAAATTTTAATTATAGTAATTTATATTAAAAGTAATTATGTATTATAAGTTTTGGTTGTGCATACTACAATTCCGGTTGTACATAAAATGTTGAAAACTAAGATGTCGTCATATTACAATAAAATAGAAATTTAAATATAAATTTACACTAAATTAATTTAAACACGCGTTTTAATTATGTTTAACACTTTTATAAAACAAATTTTTCACAACTTAAAATTAGTTATATCAACATTAACCATACTCAGCTCGAAAAAACAATTATTATATATCTAAGAGTGTATTTTGAAACCATTTTAAGTATGTTCAATGAAAGTGTATTGTTCAAAGATACAAACACACTAAATTATTGGTTTGAGGAAAAGTCTAGTATATATAGGGATACATAGTTCCCATGATAGGTTTTAACCACTATATATGCTTTTCATCCTAATTTCACACCTTCTATTTATTTATCCGGATATAGGTATTTTTGTTTATCTAATTATTGATTTTTGTTAAGGAATTTTTTTTAATAAAGTTTGAACATTTCTTAAGTGTTATTATTAATTTTATTTTTTACAATTAAAAAAAACACTGCATTAATAATAACTCTATTTAAATGAGTGCTCATTCAACCAACCTAAAATCACTTTTGCATGGTGGCCTAAATAATCATTGTGTTATAGGGCCACAAAAAGTGTCTCCATCCTCACTACTCAATTAAAAAGAAAAAGAAAAACATCTGGAAAAGTTATTTTATCTAACTCATCCCTTGCTTTTACACATCTATATATGGCTACTGCTATTACTATATATTACTATTACTATTTCCCCCAACTGAAGTAGACCCACCACAGTTATACTATTACTTACCACACATACCACTGTCAATTCTCATTAATGAATCTCCATTTTGATCTCTAGCTACTATCATCTAACTTATCATCTAACTGTTCCATTCATTTTGTTACCTTGAAATATGAATGAAAAATGGGTAGGTCATGAGTGATGATATAATGAGAAATTCTTAGGTGATGTTGCAGCATAGTAGAAATTTTTCTTTCTAGTTTCTACATATGAGTATCTCATGTGAGCAAGATGAGAATTAAATGGCATTTGCTTCTCCGACAGTACCTCAAAAGGAGCAGTTGCGGCCATGGACCACACAGGGTAGTTCTTGGCTTGGCTCATTCAATAGCCACAAATTGTGGGCCTATATATGTGGGTGCGTCAATATCACAAGCCATAATGACAATGCTAAGAGCCTCCAAACACGCAAGTATGTATCTATATTGTTTCGTCTGCTTCTCCCCCAATACACCTACCAACAGAATTAAAGCCTTGGTGGGTGTCATCACCCTCCAAATACAACTATTCCAAAACTTTTTCTCAATAAATTATATATATATATATCTTAAAGAACCTGGTTTTGCTTCATCATTTACTTTTAGTATAATCTCCTTTCTTGCCAAAAGATTGAATCTAGTTCAACTCCAATTAATCATGTACTTTATCACATTAACTACCTTCCCTCTCCCATCAAGATCCATGAATAAACCATGCATAAGAAACTTACTATATACAAGCCGCTGGTACACTCTTGTCAAAAAATAATGAAGAGTCATCAAACATCTACTGTTTGCAAACATTTATTATAAAAGTTAATGTTTAATAATATAAAAAGACTGCATAGTACTATTGCGGCTCTGGTTTGTTGAACAAAAGTTTAAGGAAAGAGAGCTATGTAATTTATTCTACAAAAGTCAAAGCATGTTAAAGTTAAACCCCTAATAACGTACAAGAATGATTAGAATACAAGAGTTTGTCCATGAAATTTTTAATTCGATCGATCTGAAATTAACCAATCACTGTTGTGATCATCATTTTAACCCTATAGCATATTATAGACCTAGCTTGCATAGCTTGTCTTGAAATGATTGTGCATTATTGAACCACGCCAGCAGAATCAATTGAGTTTTGTCCATTCCTCCACCAAATGGGGTTGTTCATACTGAGTAAAGCGGCTGCGCTCGTAGGTAGCAAGCCATATTTAACACCTTCATTATTGAGTTCCGAAATAATGCACACAAAATACAATTTCTATGCCTCCAAAACTTTTTTTTTTAACTTCAATTCTGAAAGAGGTTAGAAAGTAACAAAATAATGTTATTTTGTAGTTAAGGGAAATATTAGAAGATAACACAGAGAAATATCGGAAAAGATATGTTACAAAATGATTTATATAAAAAGTGGTCTGAAGAATAGGAAAATTATAGAGAAAATGACTCTCTTGCATTGCATCTTAGAGTCTTCTTCAATAGTTAGCAGATGGAACACGAATAATTGTGAAGGAAAAGTTCGTGATACAAAGAATAAAAGAACCTACTTAACTAGTCCTCGAATTGACCTAGCTAAAGCCAAGTGCATGGGACAGGTAAAGGTGTCCCTCCTACTGTCCTTGCTTGATATTTATATATATGTGAACCGAAAAAATACAAAATAAGAAAATATCCATAAAATGATTGGCGTAATGGAAGAAATATGTAGAAAAGTGAATTATAATATTGCAAAAGTATTGTAACTTTTTTTTTCCTTGTTGAAGTTGTACATGTAGCTTTTTGAAGTACTCAATTGGGGAATCGAAGTCAAATTGTTAAAGGGGGAAAAAGGTACAAGAATATCTGTAAGGTAAATTGGTACCTTTTGAGGGAAGTCACATAAATGTACTATATATGGTTCCTGAGTAGTGAAATGAGAGGAACGAATCAGAATTCCACTTCTTGGACGCCATGCTTTGTTCAAAGTCAAATTGTCTTTTCAGTGAGTGTTGGTTATAATTAAGTATAAAGTTTGAAAGCCATATATTATATATAATTTATTAATGGATTGATGTTGAAATATGAATGATGATGCTATCTGATCGGAGTATCCTTCTTTTGCTTTCAAGTTTCAACAATAGAAACTCATTTTGCAGCTAGTGTACATGTCCCACACGAGTTCAATACAATTTTATGGCAACAGGTCATGAAGTGGAGCTAAAAACATTATATCTTCAAATCTTGATAACTGGAGTTAAGAAACTATCTATATTCCCCACCTTTCGTGAAATTGATGGGATCGATGGAAAAGTTCAGGTTCTTGAATTTTCAACATATATTTTTAATAGCAAAAGATAAATGAAAAATAGTGCATAATGAGTCCAATCTTACATTTGTATACATCAATATGACAAACAATTGCAAATATCTAATGTAAATAAACTGTAGGCTTCTTCTCCTACGTGTACAAAGAAAATTCAAGCCATCAATGTCACTCGGAGAAAGTTTAAAATGGACTTTAACGCTTAAATTTCTAAAAATACTCTTACTGTTCCAAAATAATAAGATACACTAATTAAAAAAAATACTCAAGTAATACATCTTTTAGTCGCATTAATTATATGATTACTCGTAATTATATATAGATATATTATAAAACATAGCCAACATTCCAGAAGTGTTGACTCTCCCACTCAATTAATTATAGAATTCACAACATACCTAGCCAACTCCCAAGCTTAACCTTATGACTGTATTTTGATCCTATTAGTGAACTAACCTAACTATAAGGAATTAGTTTGCAAGCTCGTCTCCCAAGACAATCTTATTGGTTGTGATTTACTTAGTATTCCTTCTAGTTGACCCTCTTAATAGGTTGCCTATCAATACCCTCTCCCTTTCAATACCAAGGTGAAAATGGAGAAAATTAACCAAAGGATCAATTAAATTCAAGAAGGGGAGAATTAAGTTTGTAAAAACTTTTTCAAAAAATAATTGTGAAGGATAAAAATCTTTAAAAAATAAGATAGATCCCAATGAATTGAATAGTAATAAGTGAAAATTCATAAATCAAGCAATCACAATAAATCAATATAATAAAATAAGGATATAAAAAATATGCAAAAAATAATTAACTAAAGTGTGATTACATCACAATTCAATTAGAATTTACATAACAACAAACTTTTTACATTCAATAAATCCTTTTTTATAACTCATCCCAAGATGATTTCCCTACATTACTCCAAGTGTCCTCTTTGTTGTGTTTTTTTATGGACAAATACTGTTTTAGAATTAAAGCTTTCGTATCTCATGTACTATTTCATTGTCTTTCGAACCCTAACCATTGATTTGATGTGAAGAAAGTACTGAGACTGGACTTCTAGATACATTTACAATTTATGTTTGTTCAGCTTCTCCCTTACTAAATTCACTAAGGAAAAACACCTTTAATTAAATGACAAGCAAATTAATGATATGATTGGATTCGGGGTAGGAGTGGAAAGAGAAAAAAAACGAAGAGGAAAAAATAAGATTGTTTGAATTGCGAGTACGTTAATAAATTTAAGTGAAAAGTAGGATGTATGACGGTTTATCATAAATATGATTGATAAACAAATGTGTAAAAACTATGTTATATGCGACATAATATAAATATTTTTGTTTTTTTTTATTAAGAATTTGTATAAATTTGATTTAAATAGTGAATAAGTATATGATAATAATTGTAAAAATTGTCAAATTAGATTTTAAAAGAATATTACAATTTTAGAATTATATATGTATATATATATTAAGAAAAAAAATCAAAATCATTAATATTTAATTAATTTGTTTTAATTTCAAATAAAAGAAAATTAAATTTGATTTAAAATAGGAGTCAATAAAAATACCAATTTATAAAAATATATATTTAAATTTCATTATAATTATTTACACCAATATATTTTTATGTGTCACACATTTTTATTATATTTAATTTTCTTCTTAGTTTTTTATACATTTTTTTCTAAATTCAAGGTAAATATATTTTTATCATATTTAATTTTCATTTTACTTTAAAATGTTTTTAAATCTATAATCATTGTATTGTATCCATAATAATTGCATTTATTAATAGTGTAAAAAGGAGGGTATAATTAATCATATATTCGCATATAATACATCATGTGTGAAACTATATAATCGATCATGCACCCTTTTACATGATAAATGCAATTAGTGGATTCCAATCATTGTAATTACATCAAATTTGTGTTGTTCGTTTTTAATTTAAATATTTATTCCACCAATTTAATTTTAAGAAAACAATACTTTTCACTTTAAAGACATCAAAATTCGTGCTTCCCCCTTATCATGAACCGTAAATATATTAAAGCAAGCACAAATCCACCAATCCCTCATTGAAATAATTAACATATTTAAACATTAAGTGGCTCTTAACCTTAATCAAACAAAACTCAAGTACAAGGGTGTAATTCAAATCAATTCTATTTATGCTTATTTTAGGTTTTAAAGCAACTTTCTTCTCTAACAAACTAAATTATTATTGATTGGGACGCTTAAAAATATCATTAAGTCTCCCAATAAGAACGAGTTAATCAAAATAATTGAGCTTAATTTTAAACTTGTATTTAGTTATTTATTTAAATAAATAAACGTAATAAAATGTTGAATAATTCAAACCATGAGTTTACACATCATAATTTATCTACCTTCATCTTCCAATTAGGGGTCCAATTTAAAGTGATGTCATTGGTCACTTCTCTTATGGACCAATCCAGCGTCAGGCAGGAATGACATTGCTAAAACATGTGGCCAATCCAAAATCACATCAATAAAGACATAAAAAAAAAATCGAATATCTTGCATCACTTTACACAGCAATTCATATGAATTAAGAACCAACAATAATAACATATATGAAAAACAAGATTTCTTTTATATCTCTTTTCAACTGAAATTCTACGCACTCAAATGAATTAATCAAGAAGCCTTTTCTGAAGTGGAATTTGTGTTGCATCAACTACACATTAAGTAAACCTTCTCGCTCACTCCTTTTCATGAACTCGTGACGCGCGTCGTGGCTTTCGAAGATTTTGAGGTGGTCGAACCCTCCGTTGCTACTTAGGCACTGTCATGTTTTCTAACAAGATAGCGAGACTTGTCATCTAATGATTCAAAACCTAAGTATAAGGCGAATTTTATCTTATCATTTATACCCTCAAAAGATGGTGATGTGCTAAGAATTTCAAATCACAGCTATAAAGAAAACCCACTTCTGTTTCTTCAAAATTGTTAAGATTAAAACTTTTCCAACAATTACTAGGGAGTTTATACTCTTGGCTGTACACATACTTACCCTAAATAACACAAACCATTCACATCGCCTTTAGTTGCATCCTCTTATTGATTATGACTTCATAAATTCCAATGTCTGTATTATGACACATCTCAACGAGCTTAGAACAATTATTTTTACATAAATTAAAAATAACTTATCTAAAATTAAAAAATAGTATAAAATTAACTCATTTATAAATTAATGTAATAACTATTATTGTAAAAAATAAAGAGAAACTCGTTCGAATATTTGTGATAGCTTCAAATTTTTTTGTCGTAACTAATGAACAGCTTAAGCTTTTACAGAGACGCTATCGAATACGCGAGGCTTTTCGAGTTTAACCTTAGAAAATTCGTCTCCATGCATAACACGTACACTATATGCGTCTGACGTGGAAAATATATAATTTTTATGATGTTTTATTCTCTCAGATATTACATTTCTGAGAATAAGAGCAAAACAATAATTTAGAGATTTAATTTTATTGGTGAAAATAAATACTTTATATGAAGTAGATTTCACTTTTTATGAGGGATATTTTAAATGAAGAGAGAAATTACATTTGTTATATAATTAAATTATATATGTTAATAAATTTGATATCTGAAATTGTTAACGACACGTAAAAAGTAGTAATTAATTCCTTGAGAAAGGTTTGAAGGTGATGAAAACGGAGGAGTACAGGTCTGGTACCTTGAAATTATATTCCTTAGCGAAACAGAAAGAGCGGTTTAGATGTAGCCACGCTTTAAAACGCACTAATGAAAGAGGTTAGGCAAGTGAAGTGGGTCCCACGCTATCCCCACGTGCCAGCTACCGTGACTTTTCGAAAGTAGTTGGACTTTAGAGAAAGCGGTGGGTCCCTCAGCTTAAAGACATCGACACGTGTCGTTAAGACAACGCTTACTCTCTTTGCGGGCCCCGGCGTCGATAATCACTTCTTAAAACACGCGTCCACTTGCGACCCGTTCGCGTGAGTGCGGGCCCACCGTAAGATTCGTGCAACTCGCGCGTGCGGGTCCCAGGGATCATCAATCAGAGAGGAGAACGGGAAGGGCTTGTTTGGATGCACAGTGTGTGATGTGAATTCTCGAACTTCGTTGGGACCACGCCGCTGCCTGATAGGTCAATGTTGCAGCCAATCAGGTTTTTCTGGGCCTCCGGATTAAAAAACAAAAAACTTTTTTTTTCTTCTGTTTCTTGTTTGTTTTTGGAAGAAAATAGTAAATTTGAACAAATATTTGGGATTATCATATCTCCTTGCTAATTAGTTGAGCTGAAGTGTTATGATGAAGAAAACCTGGTGCATAATTATATAATATAGATGTCAGTTAATTTGATTTTTATTATTTTTACTTTTATTTTAAATACCATTTTTAGGGTCATTTTTTTTATCAAAAACAAAAAAAAAAAGATACTTGAGTTTAATAAATCTAAAACTAAAACCAAAATTTTGTAAAGTTGATACCAAACAGTTCATGCAAATAATTTTAGCGAGTATAAGAGAAATTTACCTTTTTTATTATTATAGTTATTAATAAATATGAACTTGGGAGAAGGGAAAGACAACAACTCCGGGCAAAAAGTTTCAATGTGTTCCAAACTAGTCAAGTGATAAATATTAACCATACGATATCTTATACATTTAAATCCATTTTTTTATGATTAGCTAAAATTTGTTAGAAACCACAAAACTATTGAGATTTCATTAATTAATTAATGGACCAATTACTTACAATTTTATCAATTTTAACTAATGGGAGAGAGTGCGAGAAAAATGTATTAGAAAATTATTTTGTCTCTAATTATTTAATTAATCACTATAGTAAATTTTTTTCTTTACATAAAACGTTTTATCTCAACTCTTTTCTTTTAAGGATAATGAAATTATTGGAGATTAAGATATTAAATATGATTTTTCTTTAAGTCTTGATTTTAAACATAAGTTAGTAGAATTTAAGTTTAACTTAATCCTTATAAACTGGCTTGTAAATTGAGGTTTTCATCTGATTTACACATATTTATAAATTATTATTGAAAAATCTCATCTCTAATTGATGTGGGATCTTCAACACATCCTTTACGCTGAGACTGCTCAACTCGTGCATGTGAATATATTATTTAAGGGTGATTCGATAGTGGTCCGATAGGCCCAACAACCGTGTTAGGATAAGCTCTGATACGGTCTCAAGAAGTGGAATTTAAGCTTAACTCAACCTTACAAACCGGCATATCGATGTGAGATCTCTAACACATTCCCTCAGGTCTTAACTCGTGTGTAAGGCTATATTATTTAATGGTGGTCTGACAGCGACTAATAATAAGTGGTCCGATAAGTCTAACAACTGTGCTAAGATAGGTTCTGATGACATCTCAATAATTAAAATTTAAGTTTAACTCAACCTTACAAAATCGACTTAGTAAGTTGAATAAACTATTAAAATAATTTATTTTTAGTCAATATGAGATTCCAACATATATTATATATATATATATATATATATATATATATATATATATATATATATATATAAAGTTATATGTGCGACACATATAAATGTGTGGTGGCATGTATGATATTATGCCATATTAAGTTGGGTTGCCAAATGGTGCAAACATATAGCTTTAAGGAAGGAATTATGGACTTTTTGAAAAAAAAAATTAATTACAGGATGTGCTTTTTGTGCTTAAAATAAAGTGTAATTTAATTCTCTGTGAATATTATTATTTGATTATTTCATTTTTTTTCTCCAATTCACTATGAATTATTCAGTATCACGTTTTAAGAATGTTTACTAGAGTCGACGAATAATGTAAATAAGTTTATTTTTTCAACGAAGTGCGATTTAATATATATTCACTAATTAATTAATATTGGATATTCTACAATATGGGATAGGATTGGTTCATCCTCCTCCAGAATAACAGATTATTTATGAAATTAGAAATATCGATATAAGTGATATAAAGGATAAGTTTTGTGACATTTGTTCTAAAACCAAGTAAAATAGATAAGTATTCATTTCTAGCGATAATAAAATTGAGAAAAGTTGCCTTAATTCAATGATATTTATATGGAATTTATAAAGTTTCAACTTCTTGTGTACATTTATTTAGTTTGATTTATTATTTATAACATTTTAAATTCTTAAGTAGAATTTAAAATTATCTAACTTTTAAATAATTAAATTATTATCACAAACTTTTATAATTTTTTATTCAAATAACTTATTTTATCATAAAACATGTATTCAACTTTTAAACTGTACCCATGGTGTGCCACCTTGTTTCACTCTTACTATATAATGATTTTATCATTTGATTTTGATTTAATTTTCAAACTCTAGCTCTTTTTGTCTCAAACCCAATTCTTGTTTCCAGATATATTAATCTGAAAAGTTACTTTATAAATAATGATGATGTATGCATTATTAATAATGAAAATTATTTATACACACTAACAAAGAAGAAGATTGAAGATCACAAGTTAATTGTCTCTAATGGCCACTTAAATTTGAGACAGTTCTCACATAGCAAGTTTAAAAGTTTCTGCTAATCAAGAGTTGTAAATTTGACAATAATATATAAAAGACATAGAAACGAATTTAGGGAATGTGAAGCTAAAAATCCAACTTGCCCTAGTCAGCCAGCATTCTCACAAACACCAATACTAGACTAATAGTAACAAGAGGATAAACTTAGTAACAAGGCTAACAAGACACTTAAAAATGACCATTTTTATTTTTAATTTGTATAGTACAAAAGAAAGTTAACTTATCGCAAATCATCGGCTCTGATATCACTTGTTGAAAGAATTTGAGAAAAACTGGAGAGATCTCACATGAACGAGAACTGAGCCAACATATAAGGAAATGACACCATCTTCAACCCAAAACCTTCAGGTATTAGGTTTGTTGCTCAACTTTCTCATTTCTACTTAATGTAAGACTTACACTCACACTTAAATAACTAACAAAATATATATATATATATATATATATATATATATATATATATATATATATATATATAT
>Ga0209489_107867_pt1 | contig 15311 bp, 11 predicted proteins | sample SiratrowhiteBW_FD_187527 | JGI IMG/M metagenome (GOLD analysis project Ga0209489, IMG submission 187527) | Root nodule microbial communities of legume samples collected from California, USA - Siratro white BW (SPAdes) (version 2) | ecosystem: Host-associated > Plants > Roots > Nodule | place... | reverse complement strand
TATATATATATATATATATATATATAACCAAATCAATAAAAAATTAATAACTTCTAAATAATTTCTTTACTCTGTTCTCATTAGTTTTTACTCTACCAAAAATTAATATTATATATATAATATATAAACTAATTTCACTCGTAAGTGTATTAAATTTTACAAACTTTCTTAAAATTTTTAAATATTGTTTTCATAAAAGGATGCATATTATTGATAGGGTATATCTAAATGTGATTTTTATTATAAATAAAAACAGAGATAGTATTCCCGAGACAGTTTTGTCTTTTGGTATGGGGTTTAAGTGTTTTTGTTCGTGTATCAATGATATTATAATATTTTAAATATTTTCGCCTGAAGAAAAGGATATCATGATTACATCTACGGCATTTACTAAGGTATTCATTGATAAAGTATAATACGATAGATATTCTCTTTTTAAGAATAGGATAAATTATACTTATGTTTTATGAGATTTGATAAAAAAAAAAACATACTTGATATTCCTCCTCGTATATAATTTTAACCTTATTCAATATATAAAACTTAATACAATTTTGCGTATGCAACTACATATTGCTATAAATCAAAAAGAAGTTTATATGGGATAAAAAAAACGCCGAGTAGAGTGAAATTTTCTTAAACCCGAGTTTTGTCCAATAAAATAAATGGAAAAATTGGATGTTGTATAATTTTTATATCTTTTTAGTGATTCCATGCTGAGAAGTGGTTTTAATTAAAATTATTCAAATAGGAGAGATGTGGGGAAACGAGAAAAACATAAAATTGAGTAATGTAATGGAAAAGGATAAAAAGAAAAATAACATTTTTTAAAAATATTTTAACACAGGTTTACATATGTAACACGAGTTTTACTCCATCAATGAAAGCGTCCTCATATAGATTTGTATACAATCAATAAATAAGGCTCCACCAGAAATTATTAAGAAATAATTGTCTGCAATCTTCCAGCACATAACTTTGACTGTTTTTGTCAAAACCAAATTTCATAGCAGATACACAAAAATGGAGGTAATAGTAATAACTTAATAAGTGGCATTGTTGAATAAGAAAACTCCATTCAACTACTTAACCACAAATCGCAATTACACACCACAAACAGCTCCATAAAAGAAAAAAGAAAAGCACCTAAGAAAATTATAAGAAGGAGCTGAGTGAGAGAAGAAGAGACTAATGAGAAGGGAAAATGGCTTCCTCCAAAAGTTCCTTGGAATTGTTCATCAAAGCAGGACTCAACCTGAACATGAGGGTGCAGAACTCCATCTCATCCAGTGCTCCATCACCATCAAGATCACCTTCTCTTAGCATGCACCTTATCTCATCATCATTCATCCCTTCCAACCCCAGCAATGCAGAGTTCCTCTTCAAGCTCTCAAACGTTATCACCTTCTTCTCTCTGTCCATCAACAACTGAAATCCATTCGTCAGCTCCTTCATGAACCCCTCAGTCCCCAGTTTCTCCATCATTGCAGGGAAGTAGTCCTCAAAAACAACCGTGTTCCTCCTGGATGCCATTCCTGCTTTGGCTATTTTTACTTTCTCAATGCAACACAACACTTGTGACCAAAAGAAAAGCAGAGAGAAAAGAGAAATGGGGTTTGTGTTCTATAATGAGAACAAAGGAGAAAACTTTTGGTGTGGGGAAGTTGTTAATATGGGTATGTGCATTTATATAGTGAGATGAAGAATGAAAGAAGGTGCTGGAGGAAGGAGTGATGGTCGTGTTCTTAGAAGTTGACAATTCAAGTACACAAGATAGTTTTGTAAAGGAAAATTTTAAATGTCCATCTCATCGATCGGGTTATGATGATGAGTAGGACAAAAAAGAATGAAAGAGAAATTGATAGGTGTCATAAATAATACATATGATCATAAATAAAGAATAGAAAAAATAATTAATATGAAAATAAGCTGGAACAAAAGAAAAGTATTCGTAATATATCCATTTAAAATTATCTTTTAAGCATTTTTTGTGGTTAGTTTGATCTATTAGCAATTGCTATTTTTTGAGGGGGTTGGTTTTTATTTGATGAGTCTTTTGTAGCTTTAATAAAATTTAATTAATAATAAAGGGTGTAAGATGATAATAAGTATTTTTGTAAAAGAGAAAAGAGATGGTGGGGGTTGTTAATTGGCACTATTTTTGCTTGAACAAATTGGAGGCAGATTTGTTGTCTAAAGGGGTTACTCTTTCGTGGAAGGTGCGTGGGAACCTCTGCAGTGTGACAAACGAAGGTACAACATGCTCATAACACTGACTCATGAAGTTAGCATTTTCCTCTCTTTCAAGAGACATAAGAATTTGGTACTTTCTTGGGTTTTGGACCAACCTCGCCAAATCCAAACACCAAAAGGTAATAAACAACGAAAGCAAGAAGATGCCGTGAGGCAGCTATGTTGTCCAAAGAGTTGACCCACACAAATAATTTAAGGAACTCATGTTGGATTAGGTGTTTAACAACGATAGTTGTACTCTAACTTGGATCATATATATTATACTACTAATTTTTTTTAATTGTGATGCTATAATACGTTTTTTTTTCAAGGATCATAAATAATATCCAATAATAAGCTCATACTCGCACAATTATTACATTCTTTTGTCTTAAGAAGAGCATTATATTACAGAGTTCAAATAGTTAACTTTTTTTCTCTCGACACTTTGATGCCGTGATGGAATAATGCATCGTGGATTTGAAAAAGAATGAGGCTTTTACTTTGTTGGTTTGCTTCTGACAAGTCATTTTTTTATTTTTTATTTTTTTGATAGCTATATAAGGCAAAGGAAGAAAAGTACACAGGGAAGGTGCCGAATTGCTATAAAGAGAAAAAACAAAGGAGTCAAATCATAGAAATTTCATGTAGTTTTCGAACGTTTGGACTTAACTCTGTGTTTGCTCAGATTCTGTCTTGGTGAGTTTGGTTTCTACAGTTACGTGGCTTCTATGAAACATGGTTTTGGCAAAAGTAGCACTGTGTACGGCTTCTTTTTCACAGCAATTGGACCTAAAATAATGGCTTCTCTTCTCTCCATCATAATCACCATCATACTAGTAACTACTCTAAGGTTATTATCATGCCAAAGACGACTATGGTATCCTATAAAATAGATTAATGTCCCCAAAATTACTAGCAATCAAATCATTGATGATGGCTATATGTATCCAAAATTTTGGGAAGAGCTTCTTCTTCACGGACAATAAAAATAAATTTGCCTTTTTGGATCATTGGATGGGAAGGGAAAGTGGATAGAAATTTAAAAAGGGTTGAATAAAAATATATAAAAAATAAATTTTAAATTAAAAAGTGTTTACCGTTATGTTGCAGTATATAGAAATAAAAGGAGGAGATGAAGAAAAAGGGAAGACGTAAAAAATAATAATTATGGTTTATAGAGGAGAAGTGAAGAATCTTTATTAAGAGAAAAGTACATTAAGATTAGAGTGGATTTGCATGGAAATAATTAATCAGTTGTCCACATATGTGTTTGTCCAAAGTTTCTATTCTCCTTATTTTTTTGTATGTGTCCATAATAATATTAACGATAACAACATTCATAATGATGATGATAATTTATCCTTATCTGAAAATTCATTTTTATTTATATAACATTTATTTTTACTCTATTTTTTTTTTTTCATGTGCTTACTTCTTCTTCTTCTTCTTTTTTCTCTCCATCAACCCTATTACAACCTCTAATTCTGTGTTCATTTCATCATACCCTATTACAACCTCTTCTATTTTTGTAACAACCAAACAAAATATTATTTATTTATTTGTTATATATAGGTCAGTTTTAGAGTTTTATTGTTTATTTCCATTTTTAACTTTAAAAGTGTGAGTTATGTTAAACCCTGTTTGGTAATAAATATTATAAAAGATAAATATTCATTTTTTAAATTTCTTAACATTCCAAAAAAGATATGCATATTTTTCAATATTCTTGGTCCTATAACTTTGCTATCATTTTAAAACATGATCATACAATAAAAATATTCAGCTATACAATTCAGTTTAGTTTTTTTTTTAAACTATTTTTAAAGTTTAATTCAATTTTTTGTGAATTTAGTTTAATTCATGCTTCATGCTCACTCCTAATACTAATTTTTTCTAGGAAATCTTTACTCATAAATCAATGATATCATAATGTAAAATTATGAAAGAAGATTTTTTTTATTAGATCACACATGTGATCAAAAGAACTCAAAATCAAGGATACGTGAGAAAAGAAACTTACTCAGAATCAAAATTTCATTAAATTAAATTATCCTATATTCTTCTACTTCAAATTCATAATTTTTTTAATGAATAGATAATAAAAACCATCTTTTAAAATTAGAAAAAAAAGTAAGATATTTTATAATTTGAATACAATATATAAATAATTTTTTTAAATAATAAAATATGCATGCTTGTTTAACATTATAAAAGAGATTGTTACAAATTCTTTAAAATTATCGGAGATATTTCATAATTATTTTTTAAATTTGATTAATTAATTAAAAATAGAATATTGATGTAACAAATATATATATATATATATATATATATATTTTATTGGCAAATTTAAACATTAAAAATATTGAAAGTCGCATTCATTAAATTTTAAGAGTATAATTTGTGTAAGCATATATAATATGCTAATAGCATCTACAGTTTTCCTAGAAAAGGTATATATAGTATTTTTATGCTTTACATTCTACTACTTATTTTATATATTTCATGAAAACTTAGTATTTTTGGCTGGCAAACACGAAATCTCCTAGGTGTGAAAGTGCCCAAGGCAAAGATGGGAGTGTAAATAGCAAAGATGGGAATATCATTGATATGAACAGTTTTTGAGTGGAGGTATTCAATGATAGGCAATTGCTTCCTGCACTCGCTTGATGCATCCCATCGGAATATGTGAATGATATCTATAATCTTGTTAATAAAGATAAAAGATGTTAGGATATTTCGAAAAATATTTTCTAGAAGAGATTGGATTGTTGGGGTATAAAATCTCTTATGGAAAATATTTTTTGTAAGAGTTTTTGTATTATGAAAAACGCTTTTCATAAGAGGGTTTTGTATTATGGAAAATGTTTTTCATAAGAAGTTTTTATATTATAGAAAATGTTTTCCGTAAGAAGTTTTTGTATTATGAAAAACATTTTTCGTAAAAGAGTTTTGTATTATGAAAAACGTTTTCGGTAAAAGATTTTTGTATTATGAAAAACATTTTTCCGTAAGAGGGTTTTGTATTATTGAAACCTTCTCTTACGAAAAACATTCTTCGTAAGTCACTTTTTCACTTTCATCCCATCACGGAAATACTTTTCTGTAAGCATTTTCCCACCCCCGCTCTACTACGGAAATGATTTTTCGTAAGACGATTTCCCACCCCCATAGCCTCTTACAGATTTTGTTTTCCATAACGAAATCTGATAAGGGGGTAAATATTGTGGAATCGTATTAATACTACTAACAGCGTTCAATTACAATGAGCAGTGCTACGGGAGCATAAAACAATAGCTACTAAATGGAAAAGCTTATAGTAATTATGGAAATGACTGTCTCAAGCTCGTATACCGGCCTGCAAGCACCTGGAATAATAGAAGGGAATAGAATATCAGAATGACGTAAGAGGTAGAAGAGAATGACAAGTTTGGGTCCAGAGAGAAGAGAGTCTATACCACAGTTTGATGCCTATCCCAATTCCCTCCACCTCCTATTTGTGGTCCTTTCCCTCATGCTTCTTCTCAGCTCTTGGATTGGCTGATCCTTTGCCAGCTGTCCATTTCTTGTAACTAACTTTTTCCTTCCATCAATTATTGCCAACTCATCACTACAATCTTCACTAAGTCCATTAACAATCTGCTCTCCACTTTTCTTCATTACAAAATCCCTTTCAACCTATTTCAACAAACCCTTTACATTCCTACAACAATCATTAAAGCATCCAAACATAAATTCCCTTACCTCAAAATGTTGCCAGACAATCTTCTCTTCCACCACCGACGTCTGCCACTGTGGCCGTCGCCTGAAAATGCAGCTATAACAATTTCATCTTTTCCATTTCTGGCAAGAACAATTGTGATATATTATATGACCGATGGGGTGCAGGAAGCAATTGGGGTGCATGAAGCAATTGCCTGATATTGTGATTGTTGTTGTGCTCTTGAACTTCAATTTCTTTATCTGGGGTTTGGACTAAACCTGTTCTTTTACTTTGCTTTTCTACTGAAAGGTATTACAAAAAATAATTTTGAGACCTTAGAATGATTCATTTATTTAATTCCCATCTCCATAGAATATTTCTCATTAATAAGAAGAGACATTTTTTAACATTATTAACGTTGTAGAAATAATCATTGTCAGTTATGTATCTATATTGAGTAAAAACACTCTTGATTATATATCATTATTTTCTTTCTTCTTTCGTATGAAAAATTCTTTTTCTAATAAAATTATAGGATTATATTTGGTAAGGCTAATAACTTATAAGTTAGTTTTATTAATACAAAGTGTTTGTGGTTAATACCTGAAAATAACTTATTTTATGAATTTTTAGCTTATAAGTTATAAGTTACTTAGTTAACTTGTAATTTGTAATTTTTTTATTATCATCCCTTGTATTTTAATAGATTTTCTTACTATCCTTAAAATTATTTTATCAATTATTATCTATTTCAATTCTTATAGACACAATTAATAATTGATTATTGTAATATTTTTAGTATTTCTTGAGTTATTGTTTAATTTTTTATGTAATTTAGATTAAAAAGACTTAACATTACAAATTAAAGTACAATTTTTTTCGTTGAATGATGCTGTGTGAAAATTACACATAAAAAATTTGCAAAAGGAAATTAAATGTAACAACAATGTAAATTAAGAATAAATAAATAAATTTTTGAAAAATAAATAAAAATTATATTTTATCAATACTCATAACATTAATTTATTTAAATAAAATAACTTATTGAAATAAAAGCTCAACTTTAAAAATAGAAACAAAATTACTAAGAAATAAAAAAAAATTATAATTATAATTACAAAATAATATATATTTTTTAGAAATACAAGTTTCATTTATATAATAAAAAAGTTCTGTAGTTACAATATTTTCATTTTATATTTACTAACTAGTTTATCTAATTATTTCTAATTTAATAAACATGACAAAATATCATGTGTTGATTTCATTACAATTTTTAATGATGTTTGTCTCTTTTGTTGATATTTGATCTCATCTTAATATAATTAAAATATAAAACATGAAACATCATTAAGAGAATATTAAATAATTTTTTATTGAAAATTAGTTTTTAATATTTTTTAATATAATAATCGATTATATTAAATTTATTATCTGAACAATAATTGATTATATTAGTGTTTGTGTATAACTGTAAAGAGAACATTTTTTAATATTTAGAAAAAAAATAAACTCACTGACTTTCTGAAAAATAGTTTTCTTAGAGTATTATTGTAGTCTGAAAAAGGAAAAATGAAGAGACCGGAAGAGGGAAGGGATTGAAACTGTCAGCCATTGAAACTCGAGGAAAAACTCAAGCTATTGTTAATTGATGCTGAAAAGCTTGCAATTGCCACACACAACTTTCACCTGTATTGTGTTATGTTTCCTAAATTTAATCATATTTTCTAATCCATATATAAATATATAAGTATCATATCAGCAAGGTTCATGTCATCGATAATTTATCTTTTACACTAATTCCTGGAACAAATGGTTTTCTCCAAACAAGGTTTATAATCAATTTTCTTTAGGGGGAGCGTTTGCCACAGAATGGAGGAGCAAGGGCAGATCCAGATTCCTTGCTGGGTTTAGTATATTTAAATGGTTACTTCTCTCTTTGTTGCTGAATTTAGTATATGAAAATGGTTGGATTTAGTATGAATTTAGTATATTCAAACGGTTGGATTTAGTATATTCAAATGGTTATATTTTATTGCATGCAGTGTAAAACCATCATCATTCTTTTTATTATTTTGTTTCTGTTAGTGACGGCCACACCTTCTTCTGCAACCTTGGCCCCTTAATCATTAATATTATATTAATCATAAATATGTTTTTGTTTGCTTTTAATGCAAACCTGTATTTTGATTATTACAAAGTCCACTTTTGACCAGAGACAACTCTGATTGGAAAATAAACAAAACTACATGGTAGAATTGTTGCTAAATTCTCTCCTATTAATTATAAAAAACAACTACCCATAACATGTTTGTTCCTTGCAATTCGCAGAATAGCCTCTAGCGGTCAATGATGGCTCATTGAATCGGCACCATTTCACCACTGTTCCACCCAAGACAAAGAACTCATCAGAATCATGGATTTCTCAACTCTAACACTTGCTTTGATCATAGTTTGCTACTTTTTTCAGTGCATGAGTACTGCCAATGATACCATCACATCTGGCCAATTCATCAGAGATCCTCAAACTCTGGTCTCAGCTAACAGTATCTTCAAGTTAGGATTTTTCAGCCCTCAAAACTCATCATTTCGCTACCTCGGAATTTGGTATCTTTCTGACTCTAATGTCATATGGGTAGCTAACAGAAACCAGCCACTGCCGAACAACTCTTCTGGGCTTGTTCAAATTTCTGCATATGGCAATCTTGTGGTGTTAGATAGCGACAAAAGGGTTGTTTGGTCATCAAATGTTACACACGTTGCAACCAATTCAACTGCCAAACTTTTAGAAACAGGAAACCTCGTCCTGGTAGATAGTGTCACGGGACAAAGTATATGGGAGAGTTTCCAACATCCTAGTCACGCTCTCGTGCCAAGGATGAAACTTGGTACTAACAAAAGAACAGGTGAGAAAGTACGAATAACATCGTGGATAAGTCCTTCTGATCCTTCTGTTGGGTACTATTCATTTACTCTTGAACACCCCAACAGTCCAGAAATGTTTTACTGGCTTAACGAGACGCAACCGTATCACCGTTCTGGTCCATGGAATAATCAGATTTTTATTGGCTCGCCCGAGATGTCACCTGGTTATTTAAATGGATGGAGTATGACGAATGACATAGAAGACCAAACTGTTTATCTTTCTTATAATTTGCCAAATGAATCTTACTTTGGAATCATGACCTTGAATCCACAGGGTCAAATTGAATGCTCATGGTGGAACAACGAAAAGTTAGTTCAGAGGATGGTGATGCAAAGAACTGTCTGCGATCTTTATGGCTATTGTGGGGAATTTGCAAGCTGTGATTTTCAGAGTTCACCAATATGCAGTTGTTTGAGTGGATATAGGCCCAAAAATGTAGAGGAGTGGAATAGAAAAAATTGGACTAGTGGGTGTGTGAGGAGTGAGCCACTGCATTGTGGGGAACACACTAATGCAAGTGAAGTGAGCAAAGATGTGTTTTTGAAGCTTGAGAATATGAAAGTGCCAGACTTTGTACATAGGTCAGATTTTTTGGAAGATGAATGCAAAGCAAAGTGTTTGAATAATTGCTCTTGTGTGGCCTGCGCATATGACGGTGGCATTGGATGCATGGTTTGGAGTGGAGACTTGATTGACATACAGAAGTTCTCAAGTGGAGGGGTTGACCTTTACATTCGCGTGCCACCTTCAGAAATCGGTACCTTACTTGTGTTCCTCTTGTCAAGTTAATTCTAATGCTATGTTTTGGTTAAAGTTTGGAAAGTATCTTTGTGAAATTTGATACACAATAATGAATTCCAATGCACTAAATGCAGACAAAAAAAAATTACATTCATGATAAAAGTATTTATGGACTCTTTCAACTTTTGTCCAAACATGTACTGAGATGTTTGACTTGTAATTATGCAGAAAAACATTCAGATAAAAGAAGAAAAAGGAGATTTATAATTCCAGTTGGACTTGGAGTACCTATAGGAATGCTTATCTTGGCAGGCTGCCTTTATCTCTCATGGAAATGCACTGATAAATCAACCGGTACTGTGTTAAATTATAAAGTTATTTTGATTCAAGAATATTCGCGGAAATTTGAAATTGCAATTACAAAATATGCAATGCTTTTTGCCAATTTGAATCAAGAGATACTGATTAGTGAACCTTTAAAACACCTACATATGGCTCTTGACATGTTTAGGTAGTTAATAATAGGTGATGCTTAAGTGTGATTAATTTGACTTGATGATAGAAAGTATCATGACTGCCACAGGAAAAATATATTACATAAGGCAAGGAATGAACGAAGATAAGAAACAGGTCAAATTGAGTGATGAGTTACTGCTTTTCAGCTTTGAAGAACTTGTAAATGCTACAAACAATTTTCACTCGGCCAACGAGTTAGGTAAAGGAGGCTTTGGTTCAGTATATAAGGTAAGTTTAGTTTTATGTTAACCTCTATTTTCGAATAATTTCATGTAATTGAAACAGTATAGATCTATTTTCTTTGTAATTGTGTATTAGGGACAACTGAAAGAAGGAGCCCAAATAGCAGTCAAAAGACTTTCAGAAAGTTCTGGACAAGGACTAGAAGAATGCATGAATGAGGTATTAGTGATTTCAAAGCTTCAACATCGCAATCTTGTCAAACTTCTTGGCTGCTGTATTAAACAGAAGGAGAATATGTTGGTATACGAGTACATGCCTAACAAGAGTTTGGATGTAATATTATTTGGTTAGTTTTACTATCTTACTTATTTCTAGAAGACTATCTTAAACAATGAGACTTTTAATTCTAGAAATTTGGTTATTCCTTCTAATTAGGATTTACTTTTTTTCCATATTATGTTACTCCATTTACATTTTCTTCTACAGATCCAGTAAAAAAGAAAGATCTAGATTGGCCAAAACGCTTCAATATACTTGAAGGAATCTCTCGAGGTTTGCTTTATCTCCATAGAGATTCTAGACTAAAAATTGTGCACAGAGATTTGAAAGTTAGTAACATCTTGTTGGATGAAGCACTGAATCCAAAAATATCAGACTTCGGTATGGCCAGAATTTTTGGAGGCAATGATATACAGGCCAGAACTAGAAGGGTTGTTGGAACATTGTAAGTGTTCTTCTGTATATTAAGATTATACTATTATACCAGTACAAACTGACTTAACATTTGCATATATGACTTAAAATGTAGTGGTTATATGTCTCCAGAATATGTGTTGAGAGGGTTGGTTTCTGAGAAATTAGATGTGTTCAGCTTTGGAGTGTTGTTGCTAGAAATCATTAGTGGAAGAAAAATCAGCAGCTATTTCGGTTGTGATCAATCATTGAGTCTCTTGGGATTTGTAAGCCGTTCTAAATTATTTTGTTTGTTTCGAAAGAGACAATAACATGTTGAGAATTATAGACTGATTCTTGTTCTATTTTTATAGGCTTGGAAATTATGGAATGAAAAGGACCTCCAATCCCTGATAGATCCAGAAATATGTAATCCAAATAATGTAAATGACATAGTGAGATGCATGCACATTGGACTTCTTTGTTTGCAAAATCTTGCAAAAGAAAGGCCAAGTATGGCTACTGTGGTTTCAATGCTCAACAGTGAGATTGTTAATCTTCCTTGCCCTTCACAACCTGCATTCGTGGAAAGGCAAATTTTGTCGAATGCAGAGTCATCTCAACAGAACAACACAAGACACTCCATCAACAATGTTACTGTCACAGACATGATGCAAGGTAGATAGCAAATTATGAGGACAATAAATTCTGGCTAAATAAGCCCGCGAAGATCATGAACTTTTACAATAATAATCAGTCCAAATCCTACTCTTATGTTTGTCTTCAAAATTTGTTCACTCGATTTTCTATTTTTATCATTAAACCTAAAAGGGATGTCACCATTTTGGACTTGGTTTTAATATCAATATCAAAGTTTGTTCATTATAAGTCATTATTGCATACCTAAAGTATGGGTAAGGTTTTATGTGAGAAACTAGATGTTGTAGAAGTAAATGCAGAGTTCAGATTTTGCTTTCTGGTAGTTTGTTAGAGTAAGAGCTATTCACCAGTATTTGTAAATTGCGCAGTTACTTTTGAGCCACTTTTCTGCAAAACTTTCCTCTCGAATTGTAATTATCATTTAGACCTGGGAACCTCAAATTTCTGTGTTGTTCGTACGACATTTTGAGACAATAACTTTTGTGTCTCTATTTTCGTAGTTTAATTTATTACATCTTTTTTTTTAATTGTATAAATTGCTATATAAATCATATTTCTCCTGTGTAGAGTTTTAATAAACAGGTTGATTTTAACATTTTTTTACATGGTATTGACAGGAAAAAGATGTTACCCAATCTGATTATCAGAGCTTTTCATAACTGTTTAGTATCCCCTGGATGATAAATAAATATGGATATGGGCATATTGTTTAATTATTTTTTCAATTTTGACATATAATATCTAGAATGTTAATATACAAATATGAATATAAATAATATTTTATTTTTTTAATAGAGCGTTAAGAATATATATATATATATATATATATATATATATATATATTGCTATATAAATTTTATTTTAATTATTTATTCTTTTTCCTAATTTATTTTATATTTATGCAATTATTATTTAATATTTTATTTTTAAGTTTATATTTATAGTTTTATTATTATTTGTCTTTAAGGAAAAAAAATGAGTTTTTTTATATTAAAAGACAAAGATAATAAATTTTCACTGCATTATCATTTTTATTTTATGCATTATTATTATCTTTATGATGTCTCCTTTCAACTATGTTCTTCTAAATCAAGGTGTGTGTGTGTGTTCATTGTTTTTCCAAGGAATCATAAACCTAAAATTTTGACCACTTGTTAAATTAGAAAACTTTCAGAGTTATCCAAACTTGTGATTCTAAATTTGGGACATTTTATATCAAATTATAAATGAATTTTAAACAATTTTGTATAATATAATGTAAATGAATTTATTCAATACCTTATTAGTGATATGAATAATATGATTTAACAATAGGTGTGATTTTTTTTTATCAATGATATTATTATTACTTTTTGTCAATGGTTTTTAGGAATTTTTTTATGTTAACTAATAAAATATTCAGGCCAACATTAGTTGAGAATTTTTTTATCAGACTTATCTGGAAGAATTTTTCTTTAACGTCAATTGAAAAGTTAGAAAAAAATCAAAACAATGACATTGTAAAAAACTGTGATCTTGATCAAGAAAAAACTTTATTAATGTTAATTGAAAATCTTAATGAAATTTGATTAAAAACTAATATCAACGAAGATACTTAAAAGGAATATAAATTTTAATATTCTTTAACTGTTAGCAATTATTTAATATTTTTTTTATTTGATGACAATAAAATACTTTATCACAGTAGAAAATTAAAAATTAATAATTTTGAAATATCTTAACCAAACCAAATATTTAGAAAATAAAATTATTTAAGATATGATTAATTTAAATTTAATATATTTAATATCTTAAAAATTTTAAAATTCCTTATCTAAATATTTGTCATTCTACATTTTTTAAAATTAAATTTCACTCTTGGATAAAGATGTTCTTAAAAAGCTAATATCATTCTCATTAATTAATTTATGTTTTTAAGACTTCCCCTGCTATCTTCTATATATTTTAAATATGATTTAAATGCTTTTATTGTTAATTATTAATGAAGAACATTTTTAAGATTAATGATAAAATTATAGAAATAAATTAGTTAAATATTAACATATCATATCAAATTAAAAAAAATCAATTAAATTTTGCATATTATATCAAACCAAGGCACGTCATTTATATCAAATTAATAGATATATGGATGATATGTTTTAACTAAAATAGTTTATTCACATAAATTATATAAATAAAATAAATATAAACAAAATTTACTTTGGAGAATAATCAAAGTGACTTTATCGTGTTTTTTATTCTTAAAATTTGGAATACAATTGATTTACTAAATGGAAAAAACTTGTAGTCTCTCAAATTTCAAAAATTACATTTGTAGTTATTAGTACGGTACATCTTATTATACCAATCCCGATTGGTTTATTCTATATAGATACCAACACGTCATGTACTACACAAATTTAACTTTATAATTATATTTTTTTTCTCATTGTTATAATTTTAAATACATTTTCATACAATTTTTTTAATTTAAAAAAAATATGTATTAACAAATATATTCACATTTATATATATATATATATATATATATATATATATATTTATTTATTTATTTATAAGTGTTATTTACACATAACTTTAATATCATGTGAAGTAACAAATATATTTTAAGTTCACAAGAGAATAATCTATAAATATTGACTTTTCTTAATTTATTGAGGTATTTTTTTATGATAAAATAATATTTTAAAAATTTTACATAGACTACAAATAAGTGAGATACAGTTTCTATCATAAAATTTGATTTTTTTTTAACATTAGACATACACTTACGTACTTATTAAAACGGTATATATTAACAACGAAAAAATATTTTATAGGTATCGAAATAAATGGAAAAAAAAATTTTAGAATGTCAAATATATAAAATATACAGAAATACAAAAAAAGTAGTTTTATTTATATATTAATTTATATATGTATTAAAAACAATTCAGGGACAAAGGCCTCTCACTCTCAGTAAAACTTCACCACTACAACCTATCTTAAGAGTATTGACCAGTCAATATTACTCCTTAATTTCATTTAGGATACTTGTCCTGAAACAGCTATAAATTCAACTGGTAAAGGTTGTTGGAAAAAAAAATTACTTCCTAAATTTGTGAAAAAGAATGAAAATTGTCAAAAAAATATTAATATACACAAGAAAATATGGATGTACTTAAAAGGCAATTAAAATTTATACTTCTTAGTACTTTTAAAAATATGTGTAATCAAATAATATATATATATATATATATATGTATATATATATATATAATAATTTTAGTATATTATAAGTTCATATTTATCTTATAATATGCATTTAAAATAAAATCTTATAAAATATTACAAATAAAAAATCTAAGCCAACTCTATGCACCAAATTTTATGAGCATTCATAAGTGTAGTCAATGCTTGTTGGTGTGTGTTTTGTCATGGGAGTTGGAAGATGGTTGAGGAGTTGATAACATTTAATACTGGAAAGAGAGAAAAGGATATGTACTTCCTCTATTTCTGGTTTTATGATTCTTAATCATTATAATATTATTTTAATATTATTTTTAAGAAATACAAAAAAAGTAGTTTTATTTATATATTAATTTATATATGTATTAAAAACAATTCAGGGACAAAGGCCTCTCACTCTCAGTAAAACTTCACCACTACAACCTATCTTAAGAGTATTGACCA
>Ga0209489_107866_pt1 | contig 15313 bp, 6 predicted proteins | sample SiratrowhiteBW_FD_187527 | JGI IMG/M metagenome (GOLD analysis project Ga0209489, IMG submission 187527) | Root nodule microbial communities of legume samples collected from California, USA - Siratro white BW (SPAdes) (version 2) | ecosystem: Host-associated > Plants > Roots > Nodule | place: USA... | reverse complement strand
ATTTTGATTGAATCACTTTGACCATGTGTTACTGGATTCCTTCTTCACTTATGTCAAGGTTCTTTGCCAATCAATCTCGAACACACTCACACCAAATCAAGACCAAAATCCAATTGCTTGCTTGCTGCCATTGCTTAGCTGAACTTGTCTTGTATGGCTTCATCAAATTCATTTAGTATTGTGAGAATACTAACATATTGGAAAATAACTTTTAAATCTAGAGCTAAAGTAATTTACCAGATGAAAGCAAGAATAGAGCGTGAGTCATTTATTGTCATTAAGATACATGTGTTAATGCAAGATTCATCTATATAATTGACTAAGAAATTGATGGTTAATAAATAATCCCCAAATGTTGAGGAATCAGGTTTGAGTAATTTTGTGGATTGACATTGATTATTGTTAGAAAAGAAGATAATTTTAGTTATGCATGAGAGTAAACATTGATGAGATCTAACCCTAAGAAATTCATCATATTATTATTAATCCTTTTTCTATCTTCAAATGTTGATAAAAATACAAAAATATTCTTTTAATTTCTACATATATTATCAATTTATGAAATTGTTCTAATTTTGAATTTATTATAATTGTTTTAATTGTTTTATATTACATATATCTTTTGAGAAAAATGATATTTTATTACTTGCTACATTATTATTATTACAACTAGTGCACTTGCTATCATTGCAATTTTTTGCTGCTAACAGTATGTATGCATGTATATTAGTTATTTGTATGCTTTATAGTGGTTATGGTGACTGTATTGTGATTTGAAGAGACGCAATTGTATAGAATGAGAAATCTTGATTGCCATGTATGTTGCATAAGTGTTGATATTGATTTTATTTTGTGAGTGTCAGTGAATTATGGTAAACTCAAAGAGACAAATATCGAAAACTGTGAAATGCAAAAGGGGATTTGGGCTATTATTGTTGAGCTTTAAGGAACTTGGTGTTGTTCATGCCGAGCATTATTCCCTAAGATACGTTTACTTCTTGACACTCACCCTTTCATTGTTGCCTTATAGAGAGGAATTTTTATTTCTTATAAAATATGGTCTGAAGTGTACTTTGTTGATAACATGTTCAAAATTAAACAAGATGTGAAATTATCAGTGATCTAATATGCATGCCATTGATGTCGTTTCAACCAAATAAAAATAAAAATGTTCCAATAGTAAACCATTTAACGGATTTTCTACTGCAAAAAGATAAACAAAATTAAGTATAGTCAATTTTAGTTAACCATGAGTTGTCTTCTGTCAAATTCAATTATAAATTCAGTAAGATAGATTTCAATTTTGTTTCCAAGTAATAAAAGTTAGTATTAACATTAAAGTAAAAAAGGGTTGAGATTGTTTAGGTAGAAAATAAAATGAATGACAGAAAAATACTAAAGAACTAGTTGAATCTCAAGTTTATTCATTAATGAAGTATTTATTAGGCCACATACAGAGGCACACACACCTCTCGAATTAAGCAAACAAGAGTGGATAAGCTTAGACTCTGGTTCCGTAAAAATCAACCATAAAGCAATTTACATTAATTCCTAACAAGCATTTTTTCGTTATTCAACAAAAGCTGACCCTATATCCATAAAAAACACAATAATATAACTAGACCATAACAAGGGTATGCAACTAAATAAAATGGCAAAACTTAAATCCATAAAAGTCGTATATTTCTTCCAACAAAATACATGGTTTGCAGGACTCTAATGCCCTTAAGGAATCTACCAAAAGAACATCTCTAACACCCATCGCAGGATGTCAACATAACATCCAAATCAAAGCAACCACTATCAACACACAATAGTACTACAATGTTGGCAACGTCATAATAAACCGTCTACCTTTAACAACGTAGCCAGAGAGCAAGAAAACATAGACCATAAATGGAACGGAGATGACCGAGAGCAAGACCAAGGACAACAAAGGATGTGCATGGAAGAAGAAGGGAAGAACAAGAACTTAAATACATTTCTTTTTTAACTTTCTTGAAAATACTCTTGAAGAACAAAATTGTGATGAAATTTCGAATTTTAAAATGGACAATATCTCAAATATATTATAATGATATTATCTCATTAAACTTAAAAAACATTAATATCATATATGGAGATGAAAAAATAACTCCAAAAATAATCCTTATTTTCTTAACTCTGAACTAAAAAATTTATTTTAGTATAACCAATAATCCACATCAAAGACATTTTAAATATATTTTATTCTTTTATACTGTAACTTTTATAAACAAAAATATAATAAAATTCCGAATTTCAAAAAAAAAAATAATACCTCAAATATAATATACTATCTTAATAAAGTTAAAGTTAAAACGTTTCAATAATCCAATGTCACTCAAAAATAAAACTAAAAATAATTTAAATATATATTTTTTTCTTAATTTAATATTTTTTTTAAGAAAAACTTTAATGAAATTTCGAATTTCAAATTATAATAAGTCAAAGTCGTGCGAAATTACCTTTTATCAAGTGTGAAAAGATGAGGTGTAAACTTATACAATTAAAAAGATGAAAACAACATTATTTAAGAACATTTTGATTTTGATTTTCCTTTTAAGATGAGATATAAATACGGCTGGGTAGAAGCTTCCAGGGGAAGTTTCGGAAGTTGGCAGCATCCACATTTGACGTTTGACCCAAACCAAAATCATCATCGGATCGAAATTTGGGTACAGACGCTGCAGAGAAGCGATTGAATCAATGGAACTCCTCTCCTTTGCACTGGGAGGCGTCGGCTTCATTCTCATCGGAACACACCAAGCCCTTCTTCACCTTTCCCCATCCAAACAATCCCCAATCTCTTCCTCTTCACCGTCTCCGCCCAATTCCCGAACCAACAAACTCTTTTTTCCGATCGCCCTCGCAATCCTCTCCTCATTTTTCATCCTCAACTCCACTCTCTCCCTTCTCGACGCACACCACTCAAACGACGCCGTCGGCACCGCGCTTCAGCTCCAGGTCCTTCCCATCGCCTTCATCTTCCTCTTCTACTCCCTTCTCCTTCTCTTCTCTCTCCCTTCGCCGTTGCTCGGTCTCGTTGCCGTCTTTGCTTTCGCTGAAGAGTTTCTCCTCTTCTATCTTCAGCGTAAGGACCCCACCGGCGTCGAGAACCGTTACTACGACCTCTTGCTGGTTCCCATCGCAATCTGCGTTCTCTGCACTCTTCTCGATGTGGGATCTCCGCGCTCCAGTGTTCCCAAATTGGGCCGCGGTGTGGGCCTGATTCTACACGGAACATGGCTTCTCCAAATGGGCCTCTCCCTCTTCTCGGGCTGGGTGGCCCAGGGATGCTCTCTGCACCGAGTGAGCAGAGGGAACTACACGCTGAGGTGCAAGGGGCACCCGGAGTATCATAGGGCCCGGGCCATAGCCACGCTTCAGTTCAATTGCCACCTCGCGCTCTTGGTGGTGGTTCTTGTTGGCTTTTTCTCCGTTGTTTGCGCCAGAAGTGGAGGAATAACCAACCTTGACTCTCTTTCCACGCGGTACGCGCCGCTCGGTGCTGAATTGCAGAATTTGCAGGACTCGCCGAACTTCACTTTGGACTCTGATGAGGATGAGGATGATCGCACACAAGAGAGTGACAATGTGGGTAGCAAGAAAGGAGTTGCTGTGGAACATTCTGTCAATGGTAATGGGGTAATAGCTCTCACTCCTCAGTGAATCATGCTAGATGAGTGTTAGGGTAAAGATAAATATTATTTAATGACATGTGACATAGAAATTTTGGATTTTGAATAAATTTCAACCCAGAGAGTATGTATTGGAAAGAGTATGGCTGAGAGTGTCTTTTTCTTCTTATAGTGTGTATTTTGTTGTCTTCCCTTGTTTTCTATTTTAGGAGAACAATACTTTGTATAAAGGGGTTGTTTGGATTATATTGATTTGCTGCTGTTTTACGTTTAGTATGTTTGGGTAATAACAGTACAACGAGCCCTCGATTAATTACTTCAGATTGAATTATGCAATTCTGTGTAGCTATGTAAAATTCTTTGGAGTTTGGATGTTCGTGTTTTGATTTTAATTTGTTTGGAATTTGATACTTGGTTGTCATCGTTGTGAACTTGTTTAGATATAATGTAGTACATTCTTTGTATGTACTGGAGAGATTATAATGAAGTTCTATGAGGCAGACCCGCCATTTTCTGGTTGCTATTTTCCGTATTGTATATAGTAGCCATGGTGTTTTGGGTCGTTTGTTTCATTGTAATTATCTTATGTTTATCTTTGCGCCTAATTGCCTCCCATGCACGTGAAAGCGGATTCTCTTGTCAAGTTTTTAGTTTAACAGTCATTTATTGCATCTTCTCTCTGATGAGATTGATACCAAAACGAATACTATGCCGATTTATTTTTACGGACCAAGTACTTGGGGAACCTTCCCTTTTAGGAGGGAGAACCAAGCTACTCTTAACTACTTCACTCAATATTTCATACTAGATGTGAAATTTAAAAATCCCATAATACCCGACTCCTGTCAATTGGCTGAGAAGGAAAAAAATTCTGGCTTATTCCGGGTGAAACCAATAATGGACACAGAGTAGTCTATGTTATGCACTATTTTTCGATGCTACTATGAAAGCTTAGTCACTACCCCTGTTTATAACTGTTTCATGATTTCCTTTCGTTTCAACCATTCCATTCTTAACTACTGCAATTAAACCTGCAGCCTTAATAGTGGATAAGCTAGTGCTACTATATTGTGTTCTGTCCACCATAACTTGATCCAGAACATCCTGAACTCCTTTTTCAAACTCAGAATCAAGGTTACTGTTGGTTTCATGTAGTCGTATTATTTCTGAATTTTTCACCATTTCTCTTGCAATTGCCACATGTTGCTTTTGTCCCTCCAGATAATTTAGATCCAAGTTCTCCTACAATGGTTTCACAACCCTACACATTTTTTTCAAGAATTCATACCCTTGTTATTTAAAAATTTCTATGATAGTTAGTTGCATTTGAGAGTGGTATTTTTAAAAGGTGATTGAGCTTATTCACTTTGAAATTTCGCTGCTGCATGCTTCTAATGAACATGGGAGCATTTGCCATTTCTATAGCAGCCAAGATTTCTGCCTCTGTTGCATTTTGCAATATTAGCTCATTAATTGTCACTGAACAACTCGGGTTATCGGCACCAGGCCCACTGTTACCTTAACCATTTAGCTAGAAGTTTTTGGATTTCAATTCCAATAAGTGTAATGTGACGGATCAGGATCATAAAATCTTCACAATACTGAGATTATTGTTGATTTTTCACTTCCAGTTACTGCTATCTGTTCAACTCTCTGATTTTCATCAGCGTAAACAGATTGCTTGTATCCTTCTGATGGAAATTTTGAAGTTAATCATTTGCTGGAGAATACTATTTGTGCATTGTTCTGTACAAATTTGAAAGAAACAACCTTGCACGAATTAATGGTCAAGCAAAATATTTTAACATAAAGTCTGGTGGGGTACTTGAAACTGACATGATGAACCCCAACTTCTCTCCTCACGTCTTCTAGTGTCAATCCAGAGTCATCTCTAGGGCCTTTCTTTAACTCACGATCAATAATTGTTACTATAGATGCAATAGCATTTTTTTTTTTCTTCAGTTGAATCAGGGGCGTAAGAGCTAGATTGAGAGACCCCATAGCTGCCACGTTTAGTTCAAAATATATCTACAATCAGCAAAATATCATTAATATTAAATGATGAGACAACACATCATTAATATTAAATGATGAGACAACACAACGCCATGTCTCTGACATATTTGACCTAATAATAAACCAGCTAATGTCATCAAGAATAATCAACAAAGCATAACAATTTTGACAAAGTGGTAAATTTTTTACGAGAATGACTCACGGAAAACATCTGAGAATGATGTTTTACCATACCCTACGAGTTTAGCTCCAGCATAGGAACTTCATATATAGACAGGAAATATCCCTAAAGTAATTATAATTTATATCCCTTGCCTTTCACCTTTTTTTTTTTGGTACAACTCCATGACAACAACAAACTCAACTGTAGGTAGCAAATGATTCTAGCCACTTAAAAAAGAATTTAGGTTTAGATATGTGGTTAGTCCCAGTAAAAACTAATTTGTTGAGTTCGTATAAAATTAAAAGTAACTCGTGTTCATCCCTAGTATTATCTGGCAATGGATAACTATGTGTGTTAAACGAAAGGATAACTAATAAGTGGTTATCGAAAACTTAAGCAGTAATTTAAAGTGATGTTTACTAGTATTAAGATATAATGTTAATAAGTAACATCTTTTTGACAAATTAAGATTTGTAAAACATATGCTATTTATCTATTTTAAAATAATTATTAGAGCGCAAAATTTCAAATGTTGGAAAAATGAAAATCAAAGAAAAATAATTTACAAGGATTATTACCAAAATTTATACAATTTATAAGACTAAAAGTAATTATCCGAAATTTTATAAAAGTGAAAAATTTTAAATGCGGAGATTACGATAAAAGTTTATTCACTTTATAAGGATTAAAAACGTACTGAAGGAAAAAAAATAATGAGCAACATATAAATGAATTTAATAACTTGCAGTATATCAAAACATGTTCAGGAGTATTTGTAGAAGAGTGATTGAAGAAGCACGCAAGATGAGATGTACTAGTAATAAGACCATAATTACGCTTTGGAATAGGAAACTTTTTCACAATGTACACCATAAGCTTCTACAAAGATTAAACATATCCAAACAAAAATTGAGCAAACAAATAATAATGAGGATCTTATTCAATAGGAAAAACAAGTTATCATTAATTTACACATACCACAATGAATTTAAATGGAATTTTGGAAAGAAAAATGAAGAACAAAATGGTTTGCTGAAGGAGAGAGTGAAATAAATGTTTAGTTTTTGATAGAAGTTTGCAACATGATGTATTTTAAAATATGATCGAAGATCGTGTGATAATTTTAAAATACATTCACAAATGTTTGATAAGACCAACAAATACACGAGACCTATAAAATAACAATGAAACTTTAGTTCATAACAATAAACACTTTAGTTTATACTAGGTCATTCTAACCTATATTACACCTAATTCTTGTGTTATAAATATAAAATGTTTTACTAATCAAATATTAAAAATATTATTCACTGTTACTTGTAGTTTACTGACGTATATAATATCATTTTATCTTTCTTTAAGATAAAGAACAAGTACATCATGTCCTTCTTAGAAAAGTTGTTTAGGTGTTTAGAAGAAAAAAATATCAAAGAGATGCTATAAAAAATAATCACTCCATGATAGAGTCTAACTTCTTAGAAGTGAAGGATTTACAATGGAAACTCTTTGGTTTAAAGTCGTCTAGCACTCAAACTCTTGCAACAAGTACTTAAAAGGCTTTGAAAATATTTTTGTATGCAAGTCTTGCATAATTCTTGTATGTTTCATTAGGTTCTTCTGCATGACTTTGTTTCTGTTTATATACGTTCTTAAAAGGACCAATGTAACTTACATGTTTTTCTTTTTCTTTGTTCTGTGTTAGTGCTTTTACTAAACAAGTTTGACTTTTTATTGAAAATGTTTACCTCAACGTGCATGGTGAAGGACACCTTTTGCTCGATATCTTATCCCGTATCTCTAACTACATATTTAATAGGTGTAACAAATTTATGTTATAGCTAGGATTTTAAGTGATGTTGACAATGGGCTCTTGTTAATCAATCTTTGTTAGAAGTGAAACAAATTTTCTTCAAACTTTCTTCTGGCAATGGTCATATGTTTTCGAGGATGAATGATAACCTAATTATAATTTCAATCATATCATCTTAATTTCTAAAAGACTTAGTAAGCTCATCTCTCCCAAACAAAGAGGTTTCATTCTAAAAAGAAACATTGCTAACACAACTTCAGAGACTATAAATTTTTAAGAAAGGAAGTCTTGATGGAGGATCATTTGTGAAGAAACATATTGGACTTTTAACAAGGTGCATGATTAAGACAAAAAAAATGGTGTCTCCAAGAAGAAGACTCAACTACTTTGATGAGTAGAATATTAGATTTTTTTTGTTCTTTTTAGTATTTTAAAAATTGTATATGTGTAAATATTTCTTTTAATTTTTAGGATTTTATAGAGACAAATTTGGACTAGTTTTGAGCCGGGTATGAGATGCCTAAGACTATTATAAAAACGTCCAACACATCGAGAAGAGCTCATGGAAGGAAGTCCCACATCATGCAGAATAAGCTAAAATTAGGCTATTTTGGTGCCACACATTATAGGCTAGTTCCTTTACATCTTCCTAATTTCATTAGAAGTAGAAGTGATTTTCTTAAAAAATTTTGTAAATCTCAAAACATGAAAACTGAAAGCAATTTGTGTTGTTTCTTCTTGTTTGCGTTCTCAATTTACTATTATACCATTAAAAAGTTTCTAGTACATCTTTCTCATTGTTTGAGTTTATGACTAAGACATATATTGTCATATTCCTTTAATATTTTGTTGAATCATAAACTTATAACATTTGAAACACTTGCTTCTTTAGTTTTTAGTTTTGTAATTGAACTAGAAAAACAATTTTAGTTGCTTCTTAGAATTTGTAAGAAAAACGAAGGTGTTGTCTCAATAAAAGAAAAACAAAGCAAAGAAGAAAAAGAAAATAAAAAGAGTCAATACATGTATGTGATAAAACAAAGCAAAAGGAAGCAACTAAATCTAAACAATGCTCAAATCTTATGACCTAGTTAATATTTTTGCTTAACTTGTGTTTTGTGGCTTGCATCATAGAGTCTAAAATTTGTTTAGTTCCAAACTTGAATTTTCAATTTACGTTGTATTTGTTCTTTGATTCAACTTTCATTTTATTTGTAATCAAATTCTAGAACTATTATTTAGGAATTCCTTTGATTTTGTTAAAAATAGGAAAAACACAAGAGATGATTAAATTGTATTTTAATTAATTTTGAAAACCTTTTCGCAAATATCGTCTGATGATAAATACTCAAATAGTAGTTTTGTATGACAAATGATCAGACAAAAGCTTTTATGCCTGATATAGTACAAGAAATGAAACTTTATAACTTAACTAATCTACTTGGCTAAAATGTTTTAAACATGTATCCTGACAATAACTCTCCATCCCAAGTTAGTATAGACGGTAATAAAATGCAATTTAAAGAGATAAAGGAAAAGAAGAAATACATAAGATATTTTTATACTAATTCATCTGACCATATAGACTTTGTCCAATTCTCAATTAAGAGATTAAGTTTCACTAAGTAGACTTATATTGCAAGTATTCTTTGGGCTCGTAATCACTCTTGGTTGACTCTTTTAGTATTGTTTGGGCTTTTAAACACTCTAGTAGGCTTTTACGTAACCTTCCAATAGCTGGATGTACTAATCTCGTCTTGGACAATATGCCTTTGCTTGACTTTTTATAAAGTGTAAAGTCATATGAAGCAGATAGTCTTTTAGAGTTGTCAATGCTAGGGTCAGAAATTGTTGAAGTAACTTTAGCTCTTCATCCCAGAGGTCATTTGATGTGACTTGTTTTTGCAAACAAATCTTTTTGGTGGATGGAAGTAACATTTTCTGGAACACAGAATAAATATATAGGTATTTGAGAGGTATAAGATTAGCTTAGACTATGTACTTATAGTTTGCTCTTATAGATGCTTTATCATACGTAAATAGAGATTGTATATATTGTATGGTCTGTTAGATGAAACACTTGTGTCTTACATAATTTGTTGCTAAACTAAGCTACCATCTTACAAGCAAAGCATGACAATGTTTAAACTTAGTTATTTTCAGCACTTTATTAAAATCATAGGGTGTTAGACTTTTGCTTTAACACCTGTGCTTATTATAAATTTGCCTTTAATTCTAACTTGTTTATGGAATTCTTTGAGTGTTGTAATAATCATTCTTCTCTTTAAAGTAGTCAATTTCTAATTGAGTTTTTCTTGATTTTATCTCTTTCTACTCTTTATTGAAAATGTTTTACTTAACCATTTTTTCTTGAGAGCTCATCTCTTTCTAAGGTAGCGTCTTAGGTGTTGTTGAGGGCTAGGTGGAACAACTCTTTGGGTGACTTCAAGACACAAGGAGATCCTAAAAGAGTGGAAACACTTTAGAGAAAAGGAAAAAAAAGAGAGTCATACCGAAATTACTAGAATTACAAATTCTACACATAGACACCATATTTGTATATAAGCTTGTGATGGAAATTTTTGTCTCAACCTTCAAGAGAAATTTTTATTTTGTTTGCTATTTTTAGCCTGTGGTTTACTCGCTAATTTTTTGGTCACAAAACTGTAGTTTTTGGTCACAAAATTGTAGTTTTTGCTTTTGTATTTTTCTTGGTTTTGTTTTGGTGTCTAATCTTTGGTATTCTCTCACTAAAGTGAATTGTGTAATACCTAAACATTTATACTTGTGGAATTGTGCTAAAGGTCTTATAAGTGTCACTTAGACTTTCAGATAAGGACATCGTCTAGTTTTCATTCTTGTCAAGTTTTACTTTCTCTAGTGTTGTGCATCCAGTTGATGTATAATAGGAAATCCTCGTGAAGGAGTAACAACAAGGTCTATAATAAAGGTTCAAACTATCATGATTTTAGAAAATAAGCCTAAAAACGTCAATGAGGCACTAGAAGACAAGAGTTGGATAAAAGCCATGCAAAAGAAGTTAGACCAGTTCAAAAAAAATGAAGTCTAGATGGTTGTCAGTTGACTAAAGAACAACGTTACCATTAGAGCTAAATGAGTATTCAGAAACAAGCTGGGTGAGCAAGGTAAGGTTATGAGAAAAAAGGCTAGACTTGTATCAAAATGTTGCTCACAATAGGAAGGTATTGATTATACTGAAACTTATGCTTATGTTGCTAGTCTAGAGGCAATACATATTTTACTTTCATTTGATGCCTTTAGTAAAATGAAGTTGTGTCAAATACATGTAAAAATTGAATTTAGTGTTCAATTGTTTACTATTGGTAATAAGAAGCGTCTAATTGCTTACTGTTGATGTCTAATTGATTGTTATTGGTATGTTTTACTGGTTAGATGTGTAGGCTTTGATGATTAAAAATTTATTCTAGGACACACACTGAAAGTTGTTTTTGTCATCGTCAAAAAGAGGGAGATTGTTGAGACATTAGACATTTTGTTAAGCACCTAGATGGTCTGTTAAGATACTAGACAGTCTATTCGGTCTAATGACTAGGAAATCATATGTAGAATTTATGGTTTTATGTTTTGATGACAATAAAAACTAAATCAATGTGTTACCTGTATCTTGACTATTTCAAACAATATTTTGTACAACTGCAGTTTTCAATAAACCCTCTATGCGTTTACAATGTGTTTATGATAGACGGTGTGATAAGACTAGTTGATTTCATAACAAAATTCATATTGAACGTCTTATTTGTGATTTTAAACTATATGTTTTATCTGTAATTTAAATGATTTAACAGTGATTAGTAAAAGTAAGCTACGATATACAGTAAGTAGACCCTCTGAGCGTCTATAGTTTGTTCATGTTAAACGATCTAATAAACATGTTGAACATGTAACAAGTTTGTCTGAAATAGTTAATTATGAAAAATAAAATCTTTAAAATATATATACTTGTTAATAAGAGTTCAATACAAGAGATATTATATCCAAAAACCAAAAGATTTCAATTTATGTATTTTGTGGAATGACTTTGTTTGACCTTATTATATTTTATATATTTCAAAAATCTATCTTTTCTAAAGAGATTTGTTCAAATTAAATATTACAAACATCTTTTTAATATATTTTGAATATCTCTAAATCTTTTTTAATAAAAATAATTTGAATAATTGAAAATCTAAGATACTCTATTTTAGTATCATGCGCTAACTAAAATGAAAATATTTTATGATTATGTTTTAATTTTATATTACAAATACTTTCAAATTAATTTATTAAATTAATTTTAAAAAATAATTAAAAGATTACAAATCCAAGCTTTCTATTTTGAGTGTCTATCACCAAAAAGACAAAGATATAAAGAAATTACAAAATCCAAACTTAACCAATTCAAATATCAAAGAAAAAATTCAAAAATTTTATATAAAGGGATTGAAGGTGAAGAACAAATGTAAGAGTAAAGTAATGCATTCAAGCTATTCAAGTGATCTTATTGGAAATACAAGAGTTATAGTGATTGTGTAAACAAGCTATTAGAGTGTCTAGTCTTTTGGGTTGAGTGCTAAACCACTGCAATTCTTATGAAGTTATACCCTTGTGAGTTTTTTCCGTGTTCTCTTTGAGAGTGTTCTTGTTTTTTAGAAGTTCTTTGTTTTGCTTAAAGGGGTTAAATTTAGCCTGAGTTGGGTGAACTAGGATAAATTCTTATGTGTTGATCTCTAATTACTCTTGTTGTTACTCATGCTTTGTTGTTTAATTTATTCTTCTTGTTAGACGATTCTACAAAATTGCTTTTACTAGACAATCTATTAGAGGATCAACTAGACGACTTACTAAACATTTTCTTTATATATTGCAAAAGAGTATAAGGCTCCATTAAACCCTCCCTTATGGAGGCAATTATTCCTTCAAAATATGCCTCTTTCTTATAGCAATTTGGAGTTCATTCTAATGTTTAATTGGTGAATCATGATGGAATCACGTATCTCCTTATGAGGAAGTCCACCAATACATGACATACCTTTGAAAGCTTGGGGCATACATAGATACTTTCTTTTAATCGGGATTTTGGCGACGAGCAAATAGTTGTTCTAATTTCATTTCACAATCTAAATATTCTTCTATATTGTCTTTTCCATGGAAAGGAGGAAGGTTTATTATAGGCTCCTTATGATGACTGTGATTTCTAGGCCTATGATGTCTAGGGGGATTATTGATAGTTATCATTATTGTGGTGACTACTATACACCTCTTCACTTGGTGAGGTGTAAGGGATCAAATGATCTATCCTAGTGTATAATCTCACTATAAGAAAACTCAATATTATCTACTACATAAATTCATAAGTGTTATTTAGAACTTGTAGGTAAAGCTAAGTTACTTATGAAATACCTATGATAAAAATTCGTAGGTAAATTCTTCATAAACAAGAGTAACATAAAAATTTTAGAAATTTATAAGTAGTTTTATAAGGTATTATTTGTAGGTAACATCCATATATCACAAACAACTTTTGTACGTAATTACATAAGAATTACATCTATACATTATTATGTATGGACTAAATCCATAAATAAATAACTACAAACTAAAATTTGTACAATATTAAAGTACATAATTATATACCCTACATAATTATTATTCTATTCTTCCTACAATAGATAAGTTTTATGTATAAATTCCTAAACATTTAGTAATAATAGTAGTTCATCAATAATAAAAGAATAATAACAAAAGATCAAAGAACTATGAATTATAATTAAAATTTTCAACTACAATAAAATTATATAGAAAAAATGTGTATATTTAATGTTATTATTAATGTGATAAGAAACTTTTAAATTATATTTATTATTACAACAATATTTTAATTATTCTTCTATATATAGTTATTTATATATATATTTTAATAATATTTTAATATTATTGTTTATTTTTTTTTTCATTTTAAAAAGAAAGAAGGATGAAAGTTGAGGATGCAATTTAAAATATTATCTTGTTTTTTATCTATTTTTTTATTATAAAATATATATATATATATATATACATTTAAATGGAAAAAATGTTTTTCACTTTTTCTTTTACTAAATCATATAAAAGTATGTTTTTTCTCATTTCTTTCACTTTTAGTATAGTACTATTAAGAAATTTAAAAGAAAAATTGATAAAGATCAATAAATAACTAATTGTTAACAATTAATGTGATAGATAATTAACTAAAGTTTTTGTTTGAATTGAGGTAAAAGTGGAAAACGAAAAGAAAAGGATGGAGAAGAGAGTAAAGTCATGGTAGTCGTTTCACGAGCAAAATAGAAGAATTTCATTGTTGATCACCTAATGCCTAATATAGTGTTAGACCATCTAACATCAAAAAGATGATAATATAAATAAGGGAATTCAATACTTTCAATAGTAAATTTATACAATCAATATTCAAATCTTATCTACAGTAAATTAAAGAGGGGGGTTTGAGATTGTTGTACAGGAAATTAAAATAGATGAATTAAAAATAATAAAGAAAACAGGTTAACTCTTAAGTTCTTTAATAACAAATTCTTCTTTGATTTTCTTAAGATTATTATACTTCAATCCTCTTCACATACTTGAACCCAATCAAAGAAGCATAAATCAAATTCAACATAATCTTATTAGCAAAACAAGCATCTACTAATATTTTTAATATCTCGTGTCCTCTCCAAGCATATACTCGATGAGATGTATATCTTTTATCTATTGACTAAACGTAAAAGAAATTGATTAAGACTAAGCGAATCAAGCAAGAACTCTAATTAAGGGAAAAACAATTGTATTCTCAACAAGCGTTCAAAATCAAATATTGTGTTAAAAACAAATACTTTTTAAAAAATATAGAATTCAAAAAGACCAATGATATAGTAAAGAACAAAACTTTATTAAAAACAAACCTTAGAATTCATCCTAAATCACAAGAGAATCAACCTAAAGGAGTTTAACCTTCCATGATGATGACTAAAATACAAAAGAAAAGAAAATAAAATTAGAGTTTATGTTATGCAGCGGTGTATCCTTCATGCCTTCTCCAACCTCTATTTGTAATCTCATTTTCTTCAAGAAATTAACTCATATTTAATTCTCAGCTATTGTCCTTGCAATTATCATATATTTCCTGACCCTGTCAAAGATTAATTTTGTAAATATCTTCTTTCCCGTAAATCTGTAAATTTTTCATCTTCCAGTTTCTTCTAGATATTTTATTTTCAAATTCAGTTCCAGATATCAGCTCATAATAATTGAATTTGCTACAAAAGATATTACAACATATTTGAAGGAGATTTTCTCTAAATCAAGTAAGAATTGTTGAGGATCATCTTTATAGAAAATTTGAATAATATACTGTAAAAGATTTGATTAGATTGGGAGTCCATAAAATATCTGCAAATAATTATAAACAAGAAAAATAAAAAAAAATGCCTAAAATCCAAGTTTAATCAATAATATCAATTAAGGACCAATTAATCCTAATTAGGTAAATCTTATTTAAAACAACAAATTTATTCTCAATTACAGTCTAACAAAATCAAAGTTAAATATTCTAAATGTGAATAAAAGTATATATATATATATATATATATATATATATATATATATATATATATA
>Ga0209489_107864_pt1 | contig 15325 bp, 7 predicted proteins | sample SiratrowhiteBW_FD_187527 | JGI IMG/M metagenome (GOLD analysis project Ga0209489, IMG submission 187527) | Root nodule microbial communities of legume samples collected from California, USA - Siratro white BW (SPAdes) (version 2) | ecosystem: Host-associated > Plants > Roots > Nodule | place: USA... | reverse complement strand
TATATATATATATATATATATATATATATATATATATATATATATATATATATATATATAAAAGAAAATAATGAAAAAACACTCTCATGTAAAGTAAATTTTAATTATTTATATTTTACATATAATTAAGTTGTACATATTTAAACCAAATTTAAATTTATATAATGAAATTTTCTTATCATGACATAATTATAATATAATATATATTTAATTTTCTTATTTTATATAATAAATAAAATTATAAATAATAAAAAATAAAAAATGTATAAAAAGTTATAAAACGGCCTTATAAAAAATACAGACATGTTTCTATGTGTTTTGGCTAGTTATAAATAAAAAAATGAAAGTAAAAATAAATAACTATTTTAATCATTTCATATTTTTAAAATTCCTTAATAACTAGGTAGATTGGTTACCTGCAACCTACTGTTTCGGTAATAAAGCAGTTTTACCTTTACCGTCAGGTTGATAAGAATAAAAAATAACCAAAACGTGTAAAGGGCAATTTTGTAATCTAACCTTACAGTTATTACATCACAGGACCTTAAGATGATTTATTGTTTTCTAGAAGGCCAAACTTAAAAGAAGTATCACTTTTAATATATAAATATTTTTATATTGTGAATTCATTAGGTATTATTTTAATACAGTTAATATATAATTAATAAAGTAGTTTTTCAGACAGTTTAATTCATATTTTCATTTTTTATGCCATGACTTTATTACAAGTATTAATTTAATGTATAAATTTTATATAGGGAATTAATTACTGTAATTTATTAGATGTGTTATTTTAATATGATTATTGTAACATTAAATGCTGTACTAATTTTTAGTACATTATTAAATAAATATTTCATTTTTATGCAAAAAGTAAATTAAAATATTTAAGAAACGTGATAAATGTTTCCTTTGTGTCTTTTTTTTCTCACTCTCTACATTAAATAGTGAATGGTGTATTAGGAAAAATATGTATTGCCTAATTGGTAATTTAAAATATTAGTTAAAAAAAAACAAGTTCTTCTTTTTCTAGAACTAGAGTATTAAGTGGAATGCGAATAATAACATTTTTAATAATAAAAAATAACAAGTCTCTTCTTTTCATTTAGGGAAAATCTTACATATAATTATTTACCTTTTTTAGTGTTATTCGTTAATTAAAATTATATTTCTATGTTGACTTTTTTCACAAATTGTCGAAAAAATTAATTTTAATTAAAATAAACCTGAAAAAAAACTATAAAATAAAAATGATGTCCAGATTTTATCTTTCATTTAAGAGAATAAACTAAGATTCATTGAACTTGCCATAGACGGCTAGCTTCAATATTCTAAAAAACATTGACTTTAATTTATTAAATACATTTAATCATTTTTAAAAATACTTCTTATATAATAAATATTTAAAAAAATATATTTTTAAAAAGACTTTGTATATGCCAGTTGAAAAAGAAATTATTTAATAGTTTATGAATTTCACTCTTGTGTCAAATGTTTCATACTTACGTTGGAGAAAATAGTCAATATACTTGTAATTAATTATTTTAAAAGTCAAATAAAAATTTAATTTTATTAATTGATATTTTAAATATTTATAATAAATGTGTATTTTCTCTATAGTCAAATATAATTTAAATTAACTCGTCTATGTCAATTAAAAAATGATTAATATAATTTAATTTTATTTAAAATATGTATTTTTCCTTGAGAGTGATTCATTGGAATTTGATATTAAAAAAGGCAAAGCTCATTGAAAACATTATTTGAATTACACTGCAAGATGGTTGTGGGATAATATTTAAAGTTATACTTGACTTTTAATCTTTTTATTACTTATAATTAGGCCGTATAATCATTAAGTTATTTTAGTTTCATTTCTTTAATGTGAGAAGATACATAAAGTAAAAAGATAAAGTATATATAATATTAATTTTATACGTATGTAGAAAATAGCAAATAATTAAAGAATAAAAATAATATAATTAGAATAACACTTAAACCGTGGAAAGTTTTAAATAAAAAATTAGTTATTCAAGTATTATTTTAATATAATTATTTCCTATTTAGAATATATATTTTTTATTTTTTTAGATTTTTGATTCATTGTTCATCATATTGACGATCAGAGTCCACTTTTGAATTTTTGGTAGTGATTAGAGTAAGACTGTCTGATCACAAGTTTGTCTAAAGTAAATTCATTTTTACTCATTTCTCTTTTAAAATCTGAATGAGTTTTCTGTTTACCTAGGTAGATTTTGTTTGCATGTGGTGTTTTTATTTTCAATATTAGTCTATGTTAGTTCATGATTTTGGTGATGTGGTTAGATCGTTGATTATGTCTTTGTGGTGTAGGTTAGGTTATCCATATGATTTTTAGGGATTTTTGAACTATATGTGAACTCAAGTAAGGAAGCTAGATTTTGTGTTTTATACAAGTTAGTTTTAATTCTACATAAAAACTTAGGTGGTTAGAAAACCTGGATGTAAGGGTGATGTGGTTACCAATTCCAAACTTTTTTATAGGACTTGACTGTGAAATTGTACATCTATGTCTGAGACTTTAAATTATTTGATTGATAAATGATTTTGAAATTTATAGAGACAAATCTATGTTATTATGATGTTAAAGAAGTTCTTTGATGATAGTTTGATAGACGTTGAAGTAGATAAATGGTCAAGTCTTGTGAAAATGTATGTTTTCAAAAATATTAGAAAAATTGAGTTTTCATGTGCAGATGTTATCCACAGTTTTTCGACTCTGGTTGCATTTTGGGATAAATGTTCTTAGGTTGGACTACTGCATTTATTCTCTTTTACTTTTACATGAATTTAGTCATTGATTTCTTAAGTTTTATACTTTTATGTATGTATATATTGATAAAAGCTATTGTTTTGAGTTTTTGTGTGATGAATTGTGTGAAATTCAAGTGAAAGTTTATGAGTATATATATGTTGGATTAATTCTTAAGTTTATGAAAATGAAATGGATGACGTATGATAAATTATGAATGGTGTGAAATGATGATCGAGACATAGTATCTTCAAGAAAGGAGATACCATGTTGAGATTACTTAATATGCATTGTTTGTGAATTTGATCAATAAAGATATCATGACTCTATTGGTACATTGAAATCATATAGATAAAGATTATCAGGTAGTGAGAGTCGTAGAAGGTTCATATAACTGTGCCACAGTGTGAAAAGAATTGACCGGACCATTGTGATAGTCAAGCTGCTTTACACATATCTCAGAATCCAGTTTTTCATGATCGAACCAAGCACATTGAAGTAGATTGTCATTTTGGTCGTGATGCCTTTGTTCTTGGGGATATTCGTCCCAGTTTTGTTCCCACCAATGAGCAACTTGCAGATATTTTTATCAAGAAATTGAGAAAATAATAATATTAATTTTTACTCCGCAAGTTAGGCATTCAAGATCTTCACATTCCAACTTGAGGGAGTATTGTGATTATTGTATATCTTTATTATATATTTATTTTTATTTAATAATATGAAATATGATTGGTTATATTGAATAGATATTGATTGTATTAGCAGATTTTGAACGGATGTATAGAAAAAAATTTAGAAAAACATTATTATATATATTTTAATCTTCCAATAAATAAAGGAGCGAGGTATTTCGTCATATAGAAAAAAAAAAAACAATTACTTAAACGATATTTGAGTGGGAAGAGGATTGAGAACAACGTCTAAATTATTTAAAAAATATCAGTTAATTGAGAAACTATGTTTAAATAATTTTGTGTGTGGTTAAAAACATGTTCTGTTTATTTATTATTATAATATTGATGGTTATATGTTTGGTTATCTATATATAAAGATAAATAATTTAATATTTTGAGATAGAAACATGTATGAGATTTTTAATATGAAATGAGAAACGGGCATGATTTCAAATTTGTTAGTAAGTATGTATATGCGAAAATGGATGACAATTAAATTATTATTCTTCCTAAACATAGTTTGTTATTATTTGTTATAAATGTAATGATCACGTAATGATAAAAAAAAAATGCAAATGTCAATGCAAACGAACTAATAGTAAAGAAAAGAAATGTGTTCCAAGATTTTGAATTTTGAAATTATATTATTCTAATTTTTTTATATACATGATCCTTAGCATGTTAGACTTTTGACATATATATAATTATAATTAAGTTCTCTTTTACTGATCTTTTGATATATATATATATATATATATATATATATATATATATTGTATTTTTTCTTTTTTATTTTTATTTTTATATATATATATATATATATATATATATATATATATATTGTAAGTTTTGTTATTTATAATTATGTTTTGAGACGTCACAACCCACACATACATTACTTAAATAATTAAATAAATTAAAGTTTAAATATAAATTAAATTTAGTTATATTTTTATTTCAAATACTTAAATCAAAGCATGAAAACAAGTTTTTACAATAAATATTTTTAAAACCAACTTACAGGATCGAATTATCACGTAAAATAATTAAAAATTTAATTCTACATATAAAATTTTGGTTAAGAATTTGTACTAAAGTTGGTGTAGATAATGCTATTTTCTATTTGGAAAACGATTTTTTTAATCATTTAAGTTTCATGACATATTTTATCTCTTAATTATTTTTTTATACTTTTAAACTTAAATGAGTTTCAATCCTTTAATAAATTTAATTTTTTTAATTGAGTATTTTATGAAAACTTTTATTTATTTTTTATATTCATTATACTTTTTATATGTTTAAGATTCATGTTGTTTGATTTTACCGTTTATATGTTAACGTGAGTGTTATGATGTCCTATCAACATTACATGTTTTACTAACATGCTTGTGCATCTTGTTAGTTAGATGAAGTAATAAAGAAATATGTTTGTTACTAGATAAAAAAGATAACTTTTTATTTATTTATTTTGACAAATCAAAATGATAGTTTTTTTATGGGCAGAAAATAAAAAATGAAAATCATTTTGGATGAAGGAGAATGAAATAAGTTTCGTTAACACAAGATAAAGAAGAATAATTTACTAGAAAATGCAATGGGATCAGTTGTATGTTAAAGGTGGTCGTGGATGCTCAAGTAGAGACATTGCAACAAGATAACAATGTAGATAGTTTTATTTTAAGAAGGTGAGAAAAAATTAGCAGGAGAAGAGGATGATGAGTTTATTGATGTCTAGTTGAAAAGAAAAACAATGTTCTTGAAGAAATTGATAATGATTTTGTAGAGTGAGGAATCAACATATGACATTATTGATGGTTATGTTAATAAAGAATTGTAGAGTGAGAAATTAACATGTAAAAGCATTGAGAATGCTGAAAACATATTCTCAAGATTTAAAAGAGAAGAATCAAGTAAAGATTTGAATTTAAAGTTCAGATGAATTTTGCATCTTTGGAAAAATTCAAAAAGAATATAGTAGAATATGCACTTCTAAATGGTAAAGTGTAGAAAACAAGAAAATATAGTAAATGAAGGTTGAATTGTGTTGTAATACTTTTTTTTTAAAATATAAGACATGTAAAAACATACATGTAAGTTGAATGCTTTGAAACAAAAGTACATGGTGTAAATGGGTAACCATAAATTGTTAACTACACAAAATTGAAACTAGTAATAAGTTTAAGTTGACTCAGATAATGAATGAGGTCAAATATAAGTATATTGTGCTTGGTATATATAGCTGGAATTGCTAGATAAATTGTCAAGTTATTGCAAATATGTTTCCTCACATAAACCTAACCTAAATGTGATATTCTTATAAAATATTTGAGTGAGACTTTTAATAACATCATTTTAGTAGCTAGGGAAAAACCTAGTATAATAATATTTAAATGTATAAATTCTTACGTTATAAGTATTGTTGTGACTTTAAAATAAAAGTTAATGAAGTATAAGGATGAAATAATGCCTAAACCAATGAAGAATCTAATAAGAGAAATCACATTATCTACATTACATATATTAGAAATTACCTCTTTAATGATGATAAATTCATTATCAACTGAATAAAAAAATATTTATTTTCTCTAATTTTTAAGGACTTAAGACATATACGGATTATAATTTTTTATGTTGGAGGCAACCCATCCACTTCAATTGTTATATCAACTCTAATATACTAGGAATAAGATATGTATTGTTTGTGTTTAATAAGATTTGTTAACTTGTTTGCTTGTATCACATGACATCATCAATTACATCAAGGGTAGACAAATCTATGCTTAGAGTTTTTGTAATAAGTATTTTTAGTGGCATTTAATATAAGATAAAGGTAAACTTCTAAAAGACATGAGATTATGAGATTTAAGATATTATGGTTTATGACTATTAATAACACTAATTTAATTATTAATTTGATGCTTGATTATGACTATTTATATCAAATAATTGATATAATAATTTGGATGATACTGATTATACAAATTAATTTTTTATTAGTTAATTTTCTTAAGAATTAAAGTAATTTAGCAACACATTAATTTCCAATTAAAAAAATAAAACACAAACTATAACATTAACTTCCAATTATCCAATTTAGTCATATATTAATTTTCAATTTAATCCATTTTTTTAGAATAAAAGTAGCTCAACTCAATAAAATCATAATAATTTAATATGGGCTCAATATAAATTACACCCATAATAAAAAAATATAAAAATTCATTTCATTACATCGGACACAATATATAATACCCTATCAAACAAAAGTATAATGCACAACAACAATTTCACACTTATTTCTTCTACATTAATCTTCCATAGTTGTTCTTTAACATTTTTTCTAAATTTCTCACATCATGCTTCATGTACACAATGGTATAATAAATTCTTATTCTCTTTAACCTTACTCTTAATTTACTATCATATTTAGAAAACACAAATATTTCAATATAACCATTGAACACTTTCTCTCATGTGAATTTTATCAATCTTTATCTTATATGAACTAAAAAAACTAAATAATATATTGAATCGACATATCACAGATGTTACCTATACATACAACCCACCTTCAATACTTTTTTTTTCTTAATTTTAATTACAGATTTACACATGCAAATAATTATGATAAAATATATTGTTGGTGTCGAGAAATTATTTATAAAAAAGTTATTATTGTTTTTTCTAACAACGAAAAATAAATGAAATGTCATGATCATCGAAATAGAACTCATTTATTATAATATTATATTGATATGATCTTAATTTATATGAAATCTTCAACAAATATTCTTTATGTCGAAATATGTACATATCGTGTAATCATAAATAAATAGTTTAATAACAACTTAATAACGGATAATATAATTTTACGTTATAAACTCTTATACAATATTAAAAAATAAATTTAAATTTAACTCATTTTTACAAAATTAACTTTTAAGTATGATGAAATTAAACTATAAAAATCTTTTAAAAAATAAAAAAAAATATAATAACCGATTAAAAGTATTAAAATTTTTTATTTAATACCAAGTTAAAAATTCAAATTTACTATGACATAATATTTATTTAAATCATAATTTTATCATAAAAAAATATTTCGTATGTAAAAAAAATTAATATTGTAAACCAGGTTAAACTTTTAACAAAATAATGATGTATGGCAAAGATCTAACAAAACTAAAATGATACATTTTGTAAAAATTAGTATCAAAATAATGTTTTTTTTAACCTATTATTCTGTCAGAAACCAAAACTTCAATAAGGAATTTCACCATAAAAAATTGTATTATTTAATAGTTGTTATACATCCAATATCGGAATGGAACGACTCTAATCAAATTAAAATAATGTCACAGCTTTCAAAATGAATTGTAGAGTGTAGAAAACACTGTTTGGGTTTATACGGGTCCCACCACATACGACGAGTACATGTACATGTATAGATACGTATGGGAAGTGGTGAGGGATTAAGGTGGTACACTCTACGATGCTGCTCTTCTTATCCATCTTTATACAGTACACCTATACGTGTGTGTCAAACTTTGGCTGCCACGTGTAGTTTCCTCAAGTCTGTTATGTCGGCTTCTCTGTTCATGATCTTAACCTAATTTAACAACCTAAATTTTTCTTATAGGTAACTTAATTTAACAACCTAAAACATACAAAGAATAAGAAAATACAATTTTTTAGCAAATGGTGTCTTAGATCTAATTGCTTCTAATTTAACAGTAAGTTTAGCTAACTTAAAAAGTCTCTCAAATAAATTCTTTCACTATATTTATAAATTCATTTAATTAGGTTTGAAGAATCTTTTAAATTTAAATACTTTTAATTATTATTTAGAAATTTTTTATATTTAGATATCTTTAATTGATTTTTATTAAAATATTTTTGTTTTTGACTAAATATTTTACTCTCTGATGTTGTTGTTAATTGAACAATGTGAATATTATTTCATCTTTTTGTTTTTAATTTATCGATTAATTTATTTATTTTCTACTTATTTCTTCAAATTTATTAGTTAAATCGTTCTTAAAGAAAGAAAATATTTATTTACTGAATAAGTTAAAGAAGTAAAACGAATAACGATCCTATTATCCTTTTGCGACAAAAATCAAATTCAGAATATTGCTTAAAAATAATAAAATAATTTTTTTAAGAAAAATTAATTAAAAATATTCAAGTTTATAAAATGTTTAAAATTTAATAAGGATTTTTTAAAAATTAGAAGTTTTTTTTATCATTTAAATAGTTGAACATTTGTTAATATTATAATAAAAAACTTAAATAATATAAGACTAAAATAAGTAACAGCTACAAATTTAGAATTACTTTTTAATCTTGTTGGTTTTAGTAATTAAAGAAAGAATGATTTATATATAATTTAAACATAATTTGATACTTGCTCCGTTTTTGTAACTATATTTTTTGTTATCTTCTTGGTTTTAAATAAATATTTCCAAAAATGTATACTATAAAAATTAACAAATAAATGAAAAGAATATGTGCAACATGAATTGGTTAGTATTTTAATATTGTTGAGAGAGTTAACTCTTTGGACTTTGATGATGGTACATGCAGAGGCTTATGTCATTAGAGATGGTGTTGGCTTTGGATTTTTCTTTTAACTTAGTTATCGATCAATGTAGCTGTGCCTCAGAAAATTTAACATTATTTACATACAGACGCATGATTCTTCTTTTGCATAACCTAGGTACAAATATTTCATTGCTAATTGATTACAACAAGTGCTATAAAAATATTACTAATTTTGTACTAGGTAAACAATTTTCAAAGAAAAAAAAAATACTATGTAAAACACTCATTCATTCCGCTTCTGTTAATTAACAAGTTTTTTTTTATTATATAGATATGTTAAGTGTCAATAAAAATTAAAAAAGAAGAATATAAAAAAAAGTTCAAGTAATACAGAATTTTAAACAGTAGCTAAGTTAATTACTTACGTTATGGTTATTTTTAAATAATTAAAAAGCCTGAATGCAATTTTGGTCACTTTATTTTACTCCAACCATGATTTTATCTCCTATTTTAAAATAAAAATATTTGATCTTCCTATTCTAAAAATCCTTAATTTTTTACTAAATTTCATGGTAGCATGTTTTTATTTATTTTATTTTGATTTAATTGAATACTGGATTTAACATATTTACGTAAAATATCATAAAAAATATTTAATTAGTTATCATGTAAAAAAAACTAACTATAAACAAACTCGAAGTCATGAATTTTCGAAATAGAAGAATTAAATATCTATATTCTTTTATAACAGTAAGATAGTTAAGAAAAAAAAAAACAAAAGTCTGATATATTTTAATATACTTAATTTGTCAATGACCTGTTACTCGTCAAATATATTTTAATATTATATACAAAAATGAGTTAGGTCTAATTGAATTTATAAAAATTTATTGAACATAATTTCACTTCTATTTTCTTGTGTTTCTTTCTTGTAACCAAAAGGAGCATAAGAAGAAAAAAAAATGAGGAGTCACAAGCACATGCAATTCCTGAATACTGGGAACTATTTGTGAAAGTCTCCACAAAACTTGGTCAAAACACAGTATGAGATGCAAGCGCACTCATCATAACTCAATGTTTGCATCATAAATAATTTTGAAGTCAAATTGCCTATTAATATTCAGACTATAATATTAGGTCAAATTGATGTCTAGAATTATTAAAATAGAAAACGATTATTATTTATATATTATTCATTAATTTACTTTTTAAAATAACTATTAAGGGTCAACTTGACCTTTCAAATAAAGAAATATATAATTTTTAAAAATAAATTGGGTTTTCATTATAAATATTTAATTAAACTCTAGGAAAACACATGCAATCCGTATGCTGGTGTGTATCAACTATTTTGACTGTAATGAAAAAACGTAATTACAAAATTAATTATTATAACGATTAAATTCAAAAATATTATTAAATTTATGGTAACTTTTATAGTATAATAACTAATATTTATGGTAAGTAATTTTATATGTGTCATTTAAATCGATCAAATTTATCATATTTATGAGAATAAAACCATTACAAGAATAACAGTTACAAAACACAATCTCTATTAATCACATTATAAGCATAGAAACGATAAAATAACGTGTATACCAAAACATAGTATTTTTATGTATAGCTACAAATATAAAAGAAGAAAGCTCAATTAAATATTTATAATTAGGGTTCTGTTTTTTTATCATTACAATTTCAAAAACTAAACTGATTAATAATTTATAAATATAACACCACTTTCTGTTTTGTTTATTTCAACGATTAATTTAAGTGTTATCATGATTTGAAGAACTAAATTGCTTGATAATATACATTTTATTTAACTTACGTTAAGGAGTTTACAATAACTCAATTAGCCTCTCTTACAGCATAAAACGATTTTTCTTTTTTTACTTAAATATCAAAATGAAAAGATCTTATACTCTAATAACATAACATGTTAAGTTGACTTTACCTAATTAACAGTGATTAATGGTAATGTAAGAATCCATAATTCAAAGAAACAGGTATACCACAGTTTGACCTTATCTGTTCGGACACGTGGTGTACACAATTTTCTTTCTAAGTTTATCACGTTATATATTTATATATTAAAAAAAATGCAACATGATCATGATCAAGTGGCCAAGTGGTTCTAACAAAGAGACAGTGTAATGCAATGTTAACAGTGTTGACTTTGTCTCGTGTTGCTGACCTATGTGTGACTGAGATTTAACGGCTGTGATTTCTTCATCAAACCCATACTCATGTGGGTCCCTTGGGGCCCATGGGGGCCCACTTAGTAGGTGTCTCCCAGATAAGGGCAAGAAATGGGTGGTCCATGGGCCTGGTTGGAACTTGAGAATCCAACAAGATGTGGCCCATGCCCACTTGACTATGTATTTTATTAGAAAGAGTGTTGTGCGATGACGTTGGGGTAGGATAACCAAACTGGGAAAAAGATAACGTTCATTTATTCATGTTTTGTTGTTGAAGAGAACTATATTTAACTCGCAATTATTAATTGGTTATAAATTATTCACTACAGTCCAAACAGTGAAGTTACATGTGAAGGAAGCTAACCAAACCATGACAAGTAGTTTCATCTTTGTGATAAATTAGGTTTTGTTGTTAATGTTTTTTAGGGAGTGCCTTAGACAAGAGGCTATTGATGTGATTTTAAACTTTAGGGAAAGGGTAAAACTAGGTAAAAGAAGCTTAGTTTCTTTTGCTAATAAGATAGGTTAGGGTAAGATTTTCCAGAAAAAAAAAATAATTTTGGGTTTTACATTTTACCAAATTTGTAATTTCTCTCTACTTTTTTTCTTAATACTAATTGTCTGTAGGTTTGATCTTTCGATTTTTTTGGCACAATTTTTATTCTTTAATTTCAAAATTTTAAATTTTAAAATCACTTACCATTTTCAATCCTATGACTGTCTTGTTCTTCGATCATATAAAAAAACGAAAGTATCATACATATCTTTCGTTATAAACTATGAATAATTTGACCACATTTTGGATACGATTGAGAAAAAAAAATTCCAATTTTTGTAAAGTATACAAATGAAAATTATAGTGAAGTCAATACCTCTTAAAGAGAGAAAAATAAAATAAAATAAATGTCTAAACAGATTCTAATTACGAAAAAATATTTCACCATTTTATTACATGCAAATGAAAGGAGTAAGGCAAAAAAAAGTAGAAAGTGAGTTCATGCTTTCAGATGCTGGAATATTTAAGTTCGTCACTTTTGTGCAATTTTTTTTTTTAATTTATGGTATCTTTGGCTGGCTTCTCGAACAATTATGGTTAATCATTATTGAACTATAAAAACAAAAGCTTTAAATATATTATATAGGGTTCATTATGAACAGAAAGGAAGCAATAATTTCCCTAACCCAGAGAAATTTATAAGCATCCAATATTCCAATATTGCTGCATGTTTATAATACTGACAATTTTTATGTCACAAGTAATCATATACTTTCATTGAACAAAAATTCATCAATATAAATTATTATTATTATTATTATTATACATATATATATATATATATATATATATATATATATATATATATAAATATATATATATATATATATATATATATATATATATATATATGTATATATATGATGGAAAAACTAATAGAATACAGTAAAATTTCTTGATACAGAAATTGCATACAGGGTTTATGGTCAACTTCTACTTTAAACACACCACTGGGGTTAATTGATCGAGTTGATTTTATTTTACACCCATTTGTTATATATTATACAACATTCACCTTAATTTTCAAGACAATGTCAGATAGGAAAGTTGACCTAATTATACCTCTTTATGTATTATAATTATTTAATTATAGTTTTTTAAATTTGAATTGTATCAACCGTGTTTTTATAATATTATAAATATGTGTTTTTTTAGTTTTAAATATGTGAATATATAAGATTAATACAATAAAAAAATGAATTATTATAATGTTTCCAAAAATTAGAGTCCAACATGTTAATAATTTGCTGGAGAAACTAAAATCACACCATTATAGTACTTAAGTAATTCATTTAAAATAAACATTATAATATAAAATAACATACTTTTACTTCACCCAAACAGCTAAAATAAGTTTGTCATTTCTTATTCATTAATTTTGAATTTTATATAACTAAAGTAAAAGGTTTTAATAGTTTATTTTGTTGAAAACAAAATGTTGAAAATATAACTTCAGTCACTTATTGATTTTCTTTTCATCAGTTTAGTTCCTTATGCCACTAAACTGATGAAACTTCAATTCTTGAGAAACATCTTAAGAAACTAAAATGTTATTATTTAAACTCACGAAATTAACCCAAAACAAAATATTGAGACAATGAACAAAAATATATTTTAAGAAAAGGTTATTCATTACGAAAGAAACGGAGCAAGTAATATTCTTCCCAACAGAAACAGAAGCTAAAGAATTAGTAGGAAAAGTTAAGTTCACCTAGGAAAAAGCAAAAGAAAGATGCCCACAAATTTACACAAAGCTTCTTAAACAGTAATCACTGTTTATGATCAAATCCTTAATATTAATTTGTTACTTGCATACTTTAATCCATGTTCATGCCATTGGACAAGTTGTTAATCAAGTTGATATTTATTTAAACCTAGTTGTGGCATTAGGCACAAGACCAAGTTCACTTAATCTAATTATGGTTCGCTTCCAAACTCTTTGATTCCATTGATTATTAATTGATGTGCAACACTGATGTAGCACTGATTGAAAGCAAAGTCATTGATTATTTGTTACGTGGGTGAAGAATTGGACACTGAGCTTTTTAAAGTAAAATAGATGTTTTGTCCTTTTCAGTGATGCAATTTGATGCAAAAATCCAAATTGAGGTCTTTACACCTTCTTCTACCCTTTGCAAAACACACAAGTCTTCCACTATTTTTTTTTTTGGTCCTACACGAATCTTCCACTTGTATGAAGCTATTGGGTTGATGAAAGGAACCAGTTTGGGCTCATATATGGGTTATATTATAACTTTATCAAATTAAAGATAAAATTAATGCTTTTCACCTCTTAATTGCACCCTTTGAAGCACCAACACATAGGTCCACACGCATACACATCTGTCATATCTTTTACTTTCTCAAACACGTTGATCCATGGTTGTGCACAACATTATTTGAAAACACGTTTTATAATCGCATTGTTATATACATGGATCAAGGCCCATGCAGTAAACCAATGGCTTTTAAGTCTTGAAAGCATTAAAAAAATTACTATTAATACATTATATAAAATTAAAAATATTTAATTTTAAAATTATATTTAAAAATAATTTATAATTAAAAGTTTAAAATATCTTAACAAACTTTAAATTTAGATAGGTATTATAAATATTTTTTTAATGACTTTAAATTTATATTGGTACTATGAATAATATTTTTAGGAACTTGAATAATCAAATCAATGAATCTCAAATATTAAATTTTTTTAATTTTTTATTTCTTTTTATTGTACCATCACGTTTCTTTATCTTATTTTTTTACTTATTTTTTTCATTTCTTCAACTTTTTCCTTATCTATTTTTCTTTCTCATACTTTTTTACTTATTTAATTTCTTTTTCTGTGACTCTTTCACTTATTTCTTTTTCTTTTCTCTAACTTTTTCACTTATTTTTTTCTTTTCTCTAACTCTTTTCTTAGTTCTTCCATAATGTTTGATTGTTACTGGGCCGTTATCCAATTCCAAATTTATTTTATCATTCTATATTGTATGTATCTATTTGAAGGCTTGTTGAAGTGGTAGATTGAACGAATTGAAGTTTGTAGTGATTTTTGCTCCTTTTGAGTGTATCAGGTAAAATTCAATATCAGATTGATGACTTAATATCAATATCATTTTATTTTTCATTATTAATTAATTTTAAAAATAATTTGTGCAGATTTAAAAAAAGCATTAAAAATTTAGAATTTATAAATTAGTTTAAACACTTACTAAAAGAACTCGACCGAAAAATAAAAAGAAACTTGATTCTTCAAGATAAGATACTACGACCAAATTTATCTTTTTTTAATCAGATTTTATCTTTTTAACTTAATTTCGTTTTATATACATATAAATTATATTCAGTATTATATATATATATATATATATATATATATATTATAATTTTTAATTTTATATAAAATATACAAATATGTTAACTAGAATATATGGATTAAGTTATTTAAAATTTAAAAGAAAAATCAAATTTTTGTTAAATGATATATATGGATAATTTATAAAAATAAATTAAAAAATACAGATAAGTTTTCTTTAAACAACGTAAATAATAT
>Ga0209489_107860_pt1 | contig 15332 bp, 6 predicted proteins | sample SiratrowhiteBW_FD_187527 | JGI IMG/M metagenome (GOLD analysis project Ga0209489, IMG submission 187527) | Root nodule microbial communities of legume samples collected from California, USA - Siratro white BW (SPAdes) (version 2) | ecosystem: Host-associated > Plants > Roots > Nodule | place: USA... | reverse complement strand
GGTTAATTAGGAAGTGCATTGTCTAAGGATCTGATCAATAACGATTGATATCCTGACTCTACTAGTAATAGGAATCAAATAGATGATCATTACTAGGTGGTGAGAGTCGAAGGAGGTCTGAACTGGATGACTGCAGCTTGAAATATAGCTGGCCAGGAAAGTCTCAGGGGGCTAACCCTGTCATACATTATTGATGATTCATTTGTGTGAGGGCTGTATGGACTCACAGTTTGGAGATGTATGACAGGTGCATATCTCGGGGTTTATTCAATGCACGAGTCTTTCGGAAGTAGAGTCATGTTTGTAGTGTGTTAGATTCTTATATTGTGATGATACGTGAAATTGAATGTTTTTAATTTGTTAAAATTTGGTTAGCTTACTCCTTTTCTTTTGGTTATATTGTGTTTGATTTTCTATCTGTGATGATCGTGTCTTGACACGGGAGCAGATAGTGCTGCAGATGGATCTTTGGGAGATCATCTAGGTGTTGAAGAATGCTGTTAGGAATAGTATTATATTTTGAAAAACTTGTATATGATATTGTAAATATGTTTTGAAATTTTTGTTTAGCATTATTATGTAATCTTGATGCATGTTAAATATGGAATACTGTAAGATATGCATTATGTTAATACTTTAGTCACCTTAGTAGAAGCTTTATTTTTGTGGAGTGCTACATTTTATGGTATTTGATAACAAAAAAAGTTAAGACATAATTTTTGTTTATAAATAAACCAATATAAAAATATCAAACATAAATCTTTCTATACTCTAATATCTTTAATTTACATATTATTGAATAGCAAATAACCAAAGGGCAGTCTTCACAAAAAAAACTTTTGATAATGTATTTGTTAATTTAAAATTGTGTCTAATTATATTTTATTAAATGTTAATATTATGAAAACTTTTAACAATATAACTAACAAGTTAAAATCGAATACTATAGTATGATTTTACAAATATTTTTAAATACACAATTCAATTATTCATTCTTATTATTACACCTATTTTTGGAAGTTCTAATATTCTCTTGTAAGAGAAGAAATATTTCATAAAAAGACTAAAGTTATTGTTCTTTTAATGCTTTCCTGATTGAGAAAACTAATTCTTCTATAAACTTTCCACTGCAATATTTCTTCGAAAGCGTTATACTAAGAAGTGTTAATATTTTATTAGTATGTAAAACATTAAATCTTAATTAAGTCTTAACTTAGAATGTTTCAATATTATTTATCGTAGGCAAAGTTAAGGATAATTATCTTGTCAAATAATACTTGCTTTGCAAAAGCTTGGACAGGTTTCTAAACAATTCTCTCTTAGTAAAAAAAACTTTTAATATAATACTAGAAGTAAACTTAATCTTACGTTAAGAGAAATTAATATAGATATTTTTATATTTATTTTCCATCTTTTCTCATTCACTAAATTGTGATTATTTGTCAATTTTAACTAAGATAATTAAAATCAAAATTTTAATCATAAGATAAAGTTATAAGATTATAAATACTATTTACTATTCAAATTTCAGACAAGATAATGAAACATAAAACATCAAGATTGTCTAACAAAATCATAAAAATATGTGATCACCACCCAATTGAAATTAAAACATTTAAAATTCAAAATAAATTACAAATCTTATCAATAATAAAATTTATTAATAAAAATAAAAAAATCTAACATTTGACTGTAATATTTCTAAAAATAGAAACTCAAATTCATGACATATATTCAATACGTTTAAAAGAAATTTTTCTACATGGATGAGTGTGAACGGACACAAACCCACTAAATTCGATTGCAACGAATGTATGTTTGTAATCTTCCAGTTTGGATGCCCATTCCTTTCAAACAGAATATAATAATAATAATAATAATAATAATAATAATAATAATAATAATAATAATAATAATAATAATAATAATAATAATAAGAATAATAATAATAATTTTTTCCAAATTAAACATCAAGAACCTCGCAATCTCACTAGATAAAGTTGGTTAAATAAATTTAAAGCTATTTAAACACTAATAAGAAAATTAATAATTATTTATATTCAATCGCTTTTAATACTTTCCTCCAATATTTTTTCTTGATCACCTTTATCCTTTTCTACAGAATTCAATTCATCTGTTTTCTTTGGCGGTGCCTCCACTTGCCTCAGGCGACCTACACAAATCTGTTGATTTACGTCTACATTTGAGTCATTATGTCAAAAACCATTAAGTCAAAGACCCCAAGTAAGACTAAAAGAAAAAGACAGGACCATTTACATGACTAAACTAGTACACTAATCCTTTTCAATCTCACTTCCTCTATAAGAATTTGTATAGATGAAGGCATTTTTCATAATGGTAATATCATTTTATGATCATTCCGTGAAAGGAGGTTTCTCACGCTAGGAAAAACTGCGAAAATCAGGCAAATGACTTAGTGAAAGAAAAAACGCTGACATAGAACCTAAGAAAACCCTGTTTTAAGATTAAATAGCAAAGGATTAACCATTTACCTTCGTTGGCAAGCATAGTTATAATCATAAATGCTTAACTTTTCCTTCTAGCAGAAATTGATCCAGTGTCAATGTTGTCCACTTTATGGATGAATATGCGAGGTGGTGTTTCTCTGTCAATAGCAAAAAGGCAAATAATCAAATGAATAGAATAAAGGCTTGACTAAAAAATAATATTTTCATGTTTAGCTTCTATTATCAAGACCTGGGTTTGTTGCTTGCCTAGCTGTTTACGAAGTAATTAAGTCGCTTAATATGCAACATGACACTGCAGCTATCAAGGCCTTTCTTCGTCTAAGTGTAGTGAGATGAAGGGCTCTAGTAATTTAAAAGGAAAACGAAATGTACAAAAACCAAAGTTGATATTTGAAAATCAATAAAATGTACGTACTATATGGTCATAGCAAGACTAGCTATATACCATCAGTGAGTAAAACAGCAGGAAGAAAAACTTCTTGATTCATAAACAAAATAAATAAATGATAATCCATTCTCATAGTTTAGGATATCCTGCACATACAGAAATTTCAGCAATCTAAAGAATAAAATGAATCAACGATACAGGGGATGCAAACCAAATCTCACTATAATACATCTTGGGCATTTTCTTTCATCTGTTAAAAAAGGTTTTCTTTCAATAGAATAATAAATTTTGCAGCTAAAAGCTTTGAAGTCCCTTATTACTCATTGGCTAATACGATGCGATCAATGCAAATAAAATGAAACTCGTGGTCTGGCTCCCTTATCATTATGAAGCATGAAATACTAAATTTTAATGTCAATGGTAACACTGGAACAGAACATCAGGTTTCACATTTAATAAAGAAGAAATGTGCTAAGGACCCAAAAAAGATAAAAACAACTCACATTTCATTTGCTTCTTGGTAAGTATAGCTTGATGCTACAGCCAGAAGCTGTCCCGCGTGGTTGTATGATAAGGATGCAATACTATTTGAGTACCTCGGCAACTGATATTGAGAAATATGGGTAGTGATTAGTAAAGCAAGGAAACGATTGAACATATTACAATTTACAAACACCAAAAGGATTACAAACAATTGCAAAAATTAATAGGCAAGTACCTCGACTAGTCTTCTCTTACTTCCAGCATCCCACATGGTAACATAACCTTCATTGTCACCCGTGACAAAAGCACCAAATACACTGAACAGAACATAATTAATCAAATTTCTGAGTTTTGTAACTTATAATGCAACATAAATAAGGTACATACAGTGGACTGAATGCAATGTCATTCACTGATACCAAGTAATGTCGTCCATCCTTTGATTTTGGATGACACCGGAATGTATATCTGCGAGGATTTGATAAAGCAAATTGTGAGAAACTGTGGTTGTCACTAACAACAATTAGCAGACTCGTGTTTACCAACATAAAATACTAGGTTACAAATCAAACAATAAGTACATACGCTGTTTAGATATCTGTTATGAAGGTATCTAATTCTAAAGAAATTTTGTAAATGGTCAATGGTAGCTGAAATATATAATATGGAAGCAAGTTGCAAATATCAGTTTTGTCAGTGCTGCACTAACAGTTAGAAAGTGAAGACCACACCTTCCCCCCATGACTTCAAAATGCGAATCAAACACCAAAGATTTTGTCTTAATGTGTTCAATGGTCATGAATACGATAAAGGACATAAAACACAGGGATATTAAGAATTTTAAAAATTATAAGACAAGAAAACTATAATATCTTGTTGGTATAAATTTAGCATAAACACAAATATCTAATCAAAAGAGAGAATCAAATTTATAAAAGGACACAAAATGCTATAATTTATGTAGTTATTATGATATCGATCACAACAGTCAATCTTTTTCTCACTAGGTTGTGTAGACTACATGGATTAAATGACACCATAATACTTTGAAATAAATCATGTCATATATATAAACAAATTATTGGAAACCAAATCCATGCAATTCTTGCCCTACAGTTTTTTTTTGGTCTTCCTATATCTCTAGTAACTGGATTAGCCTCCATCTAATCTACTCTAGAGACATCTAGAGATCTTGTCCACGCATGCCCAAATCATCTAAAGAGAGATTCTATATTTTTCTATAACGGGTGTTACCCCAACTTTTTTCTCTAATGCATTTAGTCCTGATTCTATCTTGTTTAGTATGCTCCTTACGCTACATTCTCATCTTTGCTACGTTGAGTTCATGGCTTTTACATTCCAAACATTGTAGGTTTTATAGTTGTGCAGTAAAATTGTCCTTTAAGCATCAGTGCTATTCCTCCCCCATTTTATTTATTTTAGTTGAACTCTATGATTTGCATCTCTTTATTTCTCTTTGTCGTCTTTGACGGGCACTAGATATTTAAATTGTTTGAATAGAGCTAAAGTATGCTCCACAAGTTATATCCAACTCTACACTTGGGTAGTTGCACCTCTTTTTAAACTTACATTCCATATATATGTCTTACTCCTAAGAAAAAGTTTGATCTTTCCAAGCTGGTGTCCAAATCTCGAATTTCTCATTTATCTCCTACCACCAAAAGTCCAGATCTATATTATCTACAAAAAGCATGCATAGGAGCACCGGCTCGTAGATTTGCTCGGTAAGGATGTCCAAAGCAATAAATAAAGAGATAAGGATTCAGAATTAACTCTTGGGGCATTCTTGTGGTTATTGGAAAAACTACTGCCACCCAATATTACATTCCCACCTAAGTCGTTACCTCCTCGTTAACGTCCTTGACTACTCAACACTCGAATATATGCAATACAATTTCCTTTCTTTTCTAAGATCCTTCATAAAAAATCACTTGGCACCTACTCATATACCTTTACCATGTGATGAAGCGATTTCTTCAATATATATCCATTAAGTATGACAAGGAATACGTTGTTTTCATGGTTGACCTCTCAAGCATTAACCCAAATTGATATTCAATAATGTTTCTTGTCTTAATCACTTGTCAATTATTTTGGCCATAATTGGATAAGTATATAAATTTAAAATAATGGTGAAAAAAATGTAAGACGTAACTACGAGTATTTTAGTGTCTCTAATTACCCTTTCCCATAATTAAACAGGTTCGGAAGTTAAAAAAGAAAGTGAAAATTGTAAAATGTAGCTACAAGCATGTGAAGTGCCTAAACAAGTACTATTTGAAATGTCTGTGTTTAATCACATGGAAACCATCAACTCCAACCCAGAATCATATCAAACCAATGATTGACAAATAAAAGATGTGGCTGTTGGAAAAAATTATGCATATTTAAATAACTCTAATTTCTCATTCATTATTGAATTTTACCATAACACAAATGGAATGCTTAAAATGTTACAAAAGAAATATAGGTAAGTAGAAACTACGGAAGTTAAGTTATAAACTTAAAACAACTAAAGTGAACTGCATTCTTATTATTAGTCTTTCATCAAGCGACCAAGTCCTTCTCTACCACAACGAAAGAGAAAGGTGAAAGACGATAATCAAATATATAATGTATCATTAATTTTAAAAAATGCATATATGAAAAGTAAAATGCTCTTCTAAAACTGACCCAATGTCATCTGAACTGGATGGATACGAAATCTGCAGTGATACTCGTCCATCTACAGACCCAACTGCAAACCCTGCAAGAACATCTGATTTATTGCCTACGAACAAGTAGTTAGCAATTTTAAATCTCAGATATTAATAGCATCTGGAAACCAATAACTAAAAATATGATTAAACTTGAAAAATGTTCTTAGTGGATTAGAAAGAAGAGCAGCGATTTTCCTAATTTGACTAAATAAAATAAGACTACATAATTCATACCTTCTGCATTTGGAATTGAACTGGCACATCTTGAGTGTATTCCATTGAATGCTTCCTTTGACTGAACTGGTTTGTCAAAGCTACGTAAATCATAAACATGCACTGAAGCTCCAATGGATACAACAAGATTAAACCCACAGACAGACATGGAGTCAACCTCTGCATCCAGACTTCTCAAACACGAAGAAGCTTTCTCCATATGCGTGTCCCATAACAATAACTTCTTGTCAAATCCAGAAGTGAGCAACAGACCTGCAATAGCCAATACCAAGAATAATATAAACTTTTTTAAAAGACAACACAGCATGGCCATAATAAACATTTTTATTTGCTTAAACATGGCATCTCAACTCTTAAGAAGTAGACTTTAGATCTAACTCAACTTTGTAAAATTAACTTGTAAAATTAGGTTTGTTCTCACTTATAAACTATTAAAATGTATTATCTCAAGTAGATGTGGGATATCCAATACACCCCCTCAGGCCAAGACTCTTCAACTCATACATGGGACTATATATTTAAGGGTGATCCGATAACTGTCCGATAGGCTTAACAATCTTGCTAGGATAAACTCAAATACCATTTTAAGAAGTGGACTTTAGACCTAACTCAACTTTATCTTCATGAACTGATGAAACATAGAGTGAAACATCATGTGGATTAAGGATGTGTAATTTGTAATTAAAAGTCAGCATTAGTAAAATCAAATTAACATTTTTGAGAAAAAAAATATCTAATACTTCTAAATTTGAACTTTACTTTTTATTTCATGTTGTATTCCCTACCATCAAGAATTTATTGATCACTTCAATGATTTATCAGGGCTTGAGAAATGGTCTAAGGTTTATACTTACAAATTTGTTTGTCTACATTGTTTCTTTTGTTTTCACGTGTGTCAAGGCATGCAAGGGTGTGTAATTTGTACATGTTAGATAGTAGTAGTTATCTCTAACACGATCCTTGTTGTATTGTGTCAATATAACTGTAAAAACCCAGTGTTACCTCTCAGGTTGGGTAACATTGAAACGGCAGGAAGGAAGACTGAGGATTCCAAATTAATAGCTAATGCAGCCTTTCAATATCATACAAATAACTAAAAACAGCAAATTATGCATGATATTAAAAGAAATAAATAGTGGTATATCAGAAGCTTAGCTCACAAGTTTCATTGGAATATCCAATACAGGTTGCCATATCATCGTGACTACCCACCGTATCAACATGTCCTGAATCCAAGTCATACCTACAAAGTATAGCTCAAGAAGAGTCAAAAATAAAAAACAACATACTTGAAAACTTGTAGAATTCACCATATATCATATCAGGTAAGAAACTAACGAATCCAAAGCACCGTTTTGTTTTCCGATTTTATTTTCAGTAAACATGCTTTTATCAATAATTAATCATTAATGATTAAAAAATGCCATCGTATATATATTTTCTATTTTCAAAATCCATTAAGCAATAGTAAAAACAACATTTTGGTTACTTAATTTCATAATAAACCATCAATTTGATCCCCAAACTATCACCCTCTCCTATGTAGTCTTTAAACTAAGCAAATTATATATAGTCCTTAAATTATCAGACAGAGTCCCTCTAAGTACTGAAAATAATCTTCAAATAGTCCCTTAAAAAATATTAACATAGGGATTAAATTTACCGATGCACATCACTTTAGGAACTACTCACGAAATTTCATCAGTTTAATGACCATTTGAGACGCAGTAATTTCATACGCATGATGAAACATGCAACTTGTAATGAATAATTTCAAGACGAAGAAATAACAACGAAGCAACTCAGCTTCTTCTCCAAGTGACTTTAACCATCTAAGCGTTATTAAACTAGAAGAAATCGAAGTGAAATGAGTTAAAGTTCATTCGTAAGAAGTAAAATTAAGAAGACCTTCGGATTAATCCGTCGGAGGCGGCGGCGAAAGCAACGACGTCGTTCTGGAAGCAGCAGTCCAGAAGAGGAGCCTGCGAAGGAGCTTGGAATCTGAGGAGCGATGCGGCAACGTCGTAGAGGCGAAGAGTCTGCGTGGGAATGAGATTCAGCAAATTGCGAAAGCGAGAAGGTTAAGATGAAAAAGAAACTCACGGAATCCCAAGAAGATATGAGAAGGTTGTTAGAGTGTGGCGCGAATCGTGTTCGAGAGATTGCGTCTTCTACTCCCTTCTCTAACTCCAACTCCAACTCCCACCAATCGCCCCTCATTCTGTTCGCTACCTTCAAAACCCAAGCATTTGAATTCTCCCGCTCACAAATGCTTTGCTCTATATATATATATATATATATATATATATATATACTTTGGTTCAAATTGCAGATTTACTTTTTAACTTTTATTTTTTAGCTTTAAATAAATGAAGAAGGAAAGAAAAAATTACGCTCCTCTCAGTTTTTTACAAGAAATTTAATAAAAATATTTAGGAGAGAGGTCAGGTGGAGTGTAATATTAGTTTTGCTATATTTTTGGCGTGACTTTATTATAAAAATGTGTATGTTTATAATATAACTTTTTTTAATAGTAGTAATAATAATAATGATATTTGATTTATTATATTATTTAGAGTGGTGTTGGTCTTCGTAATAAATAGTATATAAAGAAGTTTAGAACTAATAGATTTTAAAAAAAAATTGAATTAATTTAAAATGAAATTACTTAAAAAGTTAGATTATTTAAATTCAGAGAAAGATAATAAAATTTCATAATAAAATTTGTAAAAGAAATGATAAATATAATAATATTTTAATATATATATATATATATATATATAAAATATTATAAAATTACAAATTTACTTTTATAATTAAAAATAAAATATATTTTTTGTTTAATATAATTAATAATATTTTTAAAAATTTATCAAAAAATATTAAATTAGTAATTATCTTTAAAATAAATTTAATTTATTATAAATATATTAATTTATAATTAAGAAGATTAATTTTTTAAAATATAAAATTAATTTTTTAAAAATAATTTTAATATTTAAATTTAAAAATAATTATTATTCTATAATAATAAAATAATAATATATTATATAAAAATATATATATATATATATATATAATCAATTAGATTAATCCCTAAAACATAATCGATTATACATGTATAACCAATAGTATAACTGATTATATTATGTATAATCAATTAACTTAGTTGCTTAAAACGTAATCGATTATATATATTAATATACTATTATAATTTTATAAAAAATTATTTTATTAATTATTTTAAAATTTTTATTTTATTACAAATTTTATTGTTATATATTTTTAATTATTTATTATTTTAAGTTAAAATAATAAATATATTTTATGTTTGATTTAATTATGAAAAGTAGTTTCTTTTTGTTAATCTGTGTTTAAGAAAGGGAAAAGTTTGAAGAGATTTCTTGTTTCATTTATTAATTTTGATGTTTTGTTTTTCCAATTTTATTTTTTTTTTTAGGTTTCCATAGTTGGAAACAAATAGAGTCTTAATGTTAAATTTAAAAATTATATTATTTGTGACATTTTGTTATTTGGTTAACGCAATTATTATGATAAGCATGGTAGTTAAAATCGAGAGTTTACCCGTAAAATCGTAGGATTTTACGAGGATTTTACGATTTTATATACTCTGTGCGATTCAAATTCCACACATGATCGTTATACAGCAAAATCATAAAGATCGTCAAACAAAATAGTAAAATTCCTAAAAAAAACGTGTATGAAACGGTTCACCTTCTTCAGTCTAATTTTATTCAAAATTAATGCAATTTAATCTTGAGTCTAATTTTATTCAAAATTAATGCAATTAAATTATAAGGAGTCTCTTCACCTTCACTCTTCATTCCAACCCCATTAAAAGTAATGCATTAATGCAATTAAAATTTAAATAAAAAATAAAGAGTCTCTTCACCTTCATTCCTCATTCCAAACCCATTAAAATTAATCCATTAATACAATTAAAATTTAAACCAAAAATAAAGAGTCTCTTCATCTTTACTCTTCATTCCAACCCCCATTTCAAATTAAATGTCTTTTTAGCTTCTCTCCACCCTTCTTCAAATGAAGAATCTAATCTCATTTCAAATGAGGAGTCTCTTATGTTTTAGACGTTCAAATCTCTTGGGTTTTATTTCAAATTTAATTAAAATAAAACTAAATTAATTTAATTAAGATAAATGAAGAATCTCTGTTCACTCTTTCTTCTTCATTGGATTCCATTTCAATTTTAATTAAAATAAAACTAAATTAATTTAATTAAGACATTTTAACCATCTCTTAATTCTAAAACCTGAGTCACACTCACATATCCAAAGTCATTTGAGCATACACTAACAACATTTTCTTGGACTTCTCCTTATTAGCCAAATAAAAAAAAAGAAATACTCCACAACAATATAGATTTAAATTATACTCTTAATTCAAATGGAGATGATGAACACTTGGTGTGGAAGATGATGATATTCTTGTCAACCCAACTTAGAGGAGGAGAATGTTTTTATTGATGTGCTTCATGAAGGAGATAAAACTAATGAAGATTCTTTTAATTTTCATTTTAATGTGAGTGATTTATATTAGATGAACTTAAGTTTTATTAAGTATTGTCAAAGTAGTTGATTTTATAAACTTAAGTTTGATGAAGTACTAACAAATGAATTGATTAGTTATGTGTATATATTTAGTTTGTGTTTATAGGGTTGGTGACTTTAATTTGAATCTCAATTAGGCACTAGATGTTTTTACATTATTATTACTCCTCCATAATATATCCAACATATCAATTAATCTTTTTAATTACTTAATTACTTTTCATCTAATACATTAAGTAAAATGGAAGAAATGTGACTATATAAACTTAAATAGTTTTGTATCAAGGTGGAATCATCCCTCAAATACTTTTTTTTTTAATTTCTCTTATTTATTTATTTTTAAAAAAATATTATTATTATTATTATTATATATATATATATATATATATATATTTTATATATATATTTAAAAAAAAGTAAAATCTACGATTCGTGTTACGATTTTACGATTTACGATTTTATGAACTCTCCACAATCCTACTCAAAATCTCGATTTTAACTACCTTGATTGTAAGCTTAACCGAGTTAGACGTGAATCCTAAAAAGAATAATTAATTTGAAAGTAATTTTTCATGAAAATTTTATTTTGAGGGATTTTAATATATTCATTTGTGGTCTTGTGGGAGGAAGCAGATTGATAAAAAAATGAAATATATGTTTGAGGATTAGTCTTTTAACTAAATAAAATTGTATAAGTACATTCATAATCATCTTACTTTTGTGATGATTTATATTAAGTTGTGTTTCATTAAGATGGAAACAATGTTATATTAAATAAATCAAATATGATGTTCCTAATCGCGTACTCTTTCTACCAAATAAAATCTTATATAACTACTTACTAATCATCTCAGTTTTCAATGATGATTTAGATGGAGTTGTCGCTCATTAAAATAGTATCATTGTTATGTCAATAACCATGATGAATCACAATGTACAGTGGAACTTAATCAATTAAGAAAGTTTATCAAATATGTTGTTTTAGGATACATTTGTTGACCTCTAAATCTCACTTAACTCTTTAAATCGTTTGAGAGAGATTTCATGACCTTCTAAAAAGAACAAATCAAAGTATGAGGTTACACTGAGTTAAGAAAATACAACACAATAAAATATTGATAGTTAAATAATTGGTCACATTGCTTCTTTGTCTAGATTCCTTTCGAAGGTAGGGGATAAAAGTTTATCTTATTATAAATGTCTATAAAATGTAAGAAATATTTTGTCCATCTAATAAGAGAACTTCCATTGTTCTTGTATATTACAATAATTGATCAAGCAAACAATGGATTTTGATATAATAAATTGAACAATTTCATACTCGAGTTAATATTGTTGGCAAAGTATTGGCTAACTAGTTCCACAAATTTATATGTGGATGACATACCCAATTTAAGTAGTGTTATATGAGTGTTCCTTAAAGAGCATGACATATTCTTAATACAAATTCTTTATATTTTTCATTCAAAGCAAAAATAACCATGTTAAATGCAGAGCATTGCTTGTGAGTGTGAATTTTGCTCAATAAATGAAAGTCAACATATTAATTGTTCAAAGTGACTATCAATTAGTTACAAGACAAGTGGCAAGGAAATTCTAAGCTGGAGAACATCATCTTTTACAATACTCTGGAAAAAGGTCAATAGTTGAGCAAAATTATGTGATAACTTCATATTATATATATTTCTCAGATTTCAAAACATCTAAGTTAATCCCTTGTCCAAATTGGCAAGTCAGAAGATAAGAAACCATATATTAGTTATTTAAAAAATAATGTAAGTAACTATGTACTCATGAAAGAATTAAATATATTGATTGTTGAGGTCAACCAATAATTTTAAATGACTTTATATCTATTGTTTATAACTAACAAGTAAACTCAACAAGTCATAATAAACTTTACAAATATAAATATATATATATATATATATATATATAATATAATATAATATGTGATAGTCATACTAATGGACAATCATTAGCTAACAAGACTCTTCTCACAAATTAATTTTATTCTTTTTTATCAAAAAATTGCTTAGAATATGTAAAAAAGTGTTATAAATGTCAGCATCATCCTAACTTGCCATGCACCAGCTAAAAGCCTCATTCTATAATTTCTCTTACCATTTAACAATAGATATTCTTCTCTTAACTAAGTTGCTAGAGAGTTGAAATTTTTAATGGTGACAATTAAATACTTTTATAATAATTTTGTTATCCTAAAAACCAAAATAAAACATAATTTATAATTTTTTAATATTTAAGATACAGGTAAAAATTTGAATACAATATATGTATTACATACTTAAATTCAATATTTATTAATAATAAGTCTACATGTGGAATAAAATAGAAAGTACTAACATGTTAATATTTTTTTTTTTAAGGAAAAATGTTTAGAAAAGTGACTTTTTCTGTTAAATAATTTTTTTTTACCAATTCTAGTGGTTCATTTGTTTGATACTAATTTTGTACATTATCGGTTTTGCACTACAAATGAATAGGACAAAACTACTGTACCAAAAGGAATTTAAGTATAATGTATAAGATTGAAAATAAATTTAGGTTTAATTAATTTTTAAATTTTTTTATTATTTTATTTGATGTCATTAGTTCAATTCAATTTTTGAACTTTTAAAAATACAACAAAGTGATTATTTGTCACTCAAGTAGTAGTTGGATCATTAATGTACAAATATTCACAAATTTAATTCACGTATATTTAACATAGTAATAATTTATAAAACTAATGATACTTTATTCAATAAAAAATCGCAAATTTACTTTTTCAAAATTGAGTCAGTTGATTCAACCTTAACATAATCACATTATTCTATTTCAAAAATTGAAGAATTGGATTGAAACTTTTATTAATAGAAAAATCAAATTAAACAAAGTAAACATATAAGATAGAGAAAAGGTAATTAAGTTATAAAGTTACAAACACATCCAAAATGTATTCAGGTGACATGTCTACAAACCACTAAGTATAATTTTACATACAATCATGTATGGAGAATGCACAATGCTCTTACCCTTGCTTGGTAGAGAAGAGGTGAATGGAGGAAAAAGGAAATAATATTAGTTATTTAATCTATGCGAAAGAAGAAAAGAAAGAAAATATAGCAAAACTCACTCTACTTTTACTAACCAAACAATTAAACATTCAGTGTTATTTCTTACTTATTTATCTTATTTTCAACTTATTTCTTCTCCACTCTAAAACCAAACATACTAATGAGAAACACCAACAAACTTCATGAATGATGACACCATTCATACACTCAAAAACAATAAATGCTTATCATAAAATGCTAAGTAAGAAATCACAACATATCATAGTTCAATGATGCAACGAACCAAAATAACTGATATAGATAGTACAAAAACAAAATTTCTCATCAAAATCTAGTGTCACCCTAATGTGAGCTTCAATTTTAAAATATATACAGCACTCCAGATTTGCTCTCACTGGTAAGCATTTCAAACACTTACTTTTGACAGAAATCAAGATTGAAGATCTTTCAACTCAAAACCCAGTCGTTTCGTCTGGAACATAGAAATCAAATCTAACATCAACAGATCCCGAACTCTCTCCAGTGTCCTTATACTCAACATTTGTTATTGTCCCAATTTCATCCATATCTTGATATTCTGGTTTAACTCGCCGTACAGGCACCGTAACAGAGTAAATAGTTCCAAGATCTGTGTCATCAGAGACACTCAGCTGAACTTTATCCTGTGATTCTATTTCCACAAAGTCAGATAGAGCACGCACAACGTTGCTGACAATTTTTCGCTTTGCCTCATCACTTACTGCACACCGATCAGAGAACAAAATCATCTTCAACCGTTGCTTAGCAATCCTAGCATTAGAGTTTTTTCTAGATGTTGCCGATGGGAAAATTATCTTCCAAGCCAAATTTAATCGCTCAAAGAAGTTCATTTTAACAGCGTCAAGGAGAAAATTTTCAGCTTCTTGACTAACTGAATTTGATGTAAATTTAGGACCTCCAAGGATTGCAGTAACTGGCTTGCAATACCCACGAATATTGCATCGTACAATTGTCAGGCAAGGGCATTTTGGGGTGAATTCAGAGATGTTACATGCTCCATTCAAGAAACGATGAAACTCTACCTATTATTAGACAGAAAAATTTGAAAAATTATCGACAGGGAATTTTTAATTGCTTTCAAAATCTTGATATAATGTTAAGGTAAATGTGAGCATTTATCAACATACAAAATTCAAGAAGCTCTGCCACGAGCATCTTAAATCTTAATAAAAACATCTCATTAAATAGAAAATCAAAGAGCATTTTGTTGAACCTTTCCCCACACCACTGAAAAATCAGAAAACATAAATGCAGTACCACATTCTCTATAATCATACTTAACACTCCAACTAAATCGCAAAAACCTATATATA